>Ga0155383_156_pt1 | contig 2377 bp, 3 predicted proteins | sample RifCSPhighO2_02_FD_106351 | JGI IMG/M metagenome (GOLD analysis project Ga0155383, IMG submission 106351) | Candidatus Falkowbacteria bacterium RIFCSPHIGHO2_02_FULL_45_15 | reverse complement strand
TGTGCATCGTCTGGATAAAGACGCTTCCGGCCTGTTGGTCATTGCCAAAACGAACGGCATGTTTGATTCGCTCAAGCAGCAGTTTAAAACCCGCCAAGTTAAAAAATCCTATCTGGCTTTAGTTTACGGCAATATTGAAAGAGAGGGCGGCTGCATTGATTTCCCCATTTCGCGCAGCGCGCAGGGTTATAAAATGGCCGCGCATTCGCGCGCGCACGGCGGGCGAGCGGCCGTCACTGAATTTACGGTTACCAAACATTTTATCAACTACGCTTTGTTAGAGGTAAAAATCGGCACTGGACGCACGCACCAAATCCGCGTGCACCTCGCCGCCTACGACCACCCCGTCGTGGGCGACAATTTATACGGCACGCGCCGCACTAAAGAATTAAATAAGAAACTTGGCCTGCGCCGCATCTGGCTGCACGCGCGGGCGCTTGGTTTTTATGACGGGCGAGATCAATGGCAAGAGTTTAGCAGCGAACCGCCGCAGGAGTTAAGGGAAATATTAAAAAAAATAAAGTAACACCATCCTTGTCATTCCCGCGAAAGCGGGAATCTCAAGTTTTTCACAATAATATTTAGATTCCCGCCTTCGCGGGAATGACAAAAAAATAGCAATATGGAGCCAAAAAAAATTTTAGTGATCGCCGGCCCTACCGGTTCCGGCGAAAGCGCCGTCACCGCAGAAATTATCAAGCGCTACCCGATTTTTAAGCGCCTCGTCACCGCCACTACCCGACCGCCGCGTTTGCGGGAGCAGACCGGCGTTGATTACTACTTTTTTTCGACAGAGGAATTTCAGCGGGAAATCAGCAACGGCAACATACTGGAATGCCAAAACAACCGCAACGGCGTTTACTACGGAAGCTACCGACCAGACTTAGAAAAAAAACTGGCGCAAGGATTTAATGTTATCGTCAATCCCGACCTTGTCGGCGCCCGCTATTATCAGAAACACTACCAAGCGACGACTGTTTTCATTATGCCCGACTCAATAGCCAATCTAAAAAAAAGGCTGCTGAAGCGCGACCCGTCAATATCGCCGTTGGAACTGCAAACCAGACTGGAGTACGCCCAAAGAGAAATCTCCCAAGAAGCTCCTTTTTACGACTATCGCGTTCTTAACAGACAGAATCAGCTAGGCAACGCGGTGGCAGAAATAATCGCCATCTTAAAAAAAGAAGGCTACCGACTGACGTTTTAATCCGGCAGCCGCGGATTTCATCTGCCCGGAAATTGACAAAAAACAGTTAATGTTATAATATGGTTGAAGTAAAATTAATCAATAATTATCTTAAATTGTTTCAAAGTATTCCCCGCCTGCCATAGCTGGCACTGCGGGGAACAATTTAGATTTTGGAATAATTTTAAAAATTTATGTCTGACGAAGTAAAAACAGAGGTTAAAGAAAAAGTTAAAACTGAAACTAAGCGCGCTATCTCCGATGTTAAGCCCGGCATGACCGTGCGCGTCTACCAAAAAATCAAAGAGCAAAACGCCAAAGGCGAATGGAAAGAGCGCGTGCAATATTTTGAAGGCATCGTGCTCGCGGCTAAGCACGGCCGAGAAGCCGGCGCCTCCTTTAACGTCTACAAAGTTTCTGACGGCGTGGGCGTAGAAAAAATTTTTCCCCTGCATTCGCCGACCATTACCAAAATTGAAATAAAAAAACAGGCGAAAGTGCGGCGCGCCAAATTATATTTTTTGAAGCGCGGCCATAACAAACGGCTGAAGTTAAAAGGAGAAAAAAGCAAGCCATAAATTTACCCTCCGCATTTATGCCTGAACGCGGAGAATAGGTTGCCGGCATACCCAGTTTATCAGGATTAATCCCGCAGTACTGCGGGATAAAGGAGGTGTTGAAATATCAAAATAGCAAGGAGTAATACGCCCTCACACCTCGCGAGGTGTGAGGGTAAATTGATATATTGATATTTTTACATCCGTCTTGATAACCTGAGCGCGCCGGCAACCTCTTTTATTTTTACTCTCATTTTGTACAATGGAGTAAAGCCCAGATGGCGGAATTTGGTAGACGCACTACCTTGAGGTGGTAGCGGCCGCAAGGCCTTGGGAGTTCGAGTCTCCCTCTGGGCACCAAGAATAATTTTAGATTTACACCGTGTAGTAGCTTGCTATACTACACAGAGTAAAGATTTAAACCAAAAATATAAAATTAAAGAGGACGCGTAGTTCAGCTGGTTACCCGCCGACAGCTATGCAGTCGGGCGGGCCCGCCAAATTGCAAAGCTATTGGCGGGGAGTGCATCGTTTATTTATTCTATCAAAATAAGGGTGATTAGCTCAGTTGGTTAGAGCGTCTCGTTTACACCGAGAAGGTCGTAGGTCCGAATCCTACATCACCCACAAATTT
>Ga0155383_118_pt3 | contig 2567 bp, 2 predicted proteins | sample RifCSPhighO2_02_FD_106351 | JGI IMG/M metagenome (GOLD analysis project Ga0155383, IMG submission 106351) | Candidatus Falkowbacteria bacterium RIFCSPHIGHO2_02_FULL_45_15 | reverse complement strand
CGGCGGCTGGAGCGGCTGGCAGGTTAACGGCAGTTGTTCGCAAACATGCGGCGGCGGTATTACTGTTAAAACGCGCCAGTGTAATAATCCTCTGCCAGCCGGCAGCGGCAGATATTGCCTCGGTCCGGAGCGCCTGCTGGTTAATTGCAACCTGCAGGCCTGCCCCGCCGCGGCGCCTGTCTCCTGCCAGAACGGCTGCGCGTCAGATTGCGGCCCTTATCCTTCGGCCGGCAGTTGCTTGCCCGACGGCGCTTGCGAACAATGCGCGGCTGCTTGCCGCAGCGATAATGATTGCGCTGCCGGCATAGCTCGTTGCGCCTATGTTAATAACGGGCGGGGAATTTGCATCTATAATCCGCTGTTGCCGTTGATTTCGGAGTTTTCTGCCCAGCCGACAACAGACGGCAGCCAAGTCACTATCTCTTGGGACATTGATTCTTGGGCGCAAAGCCGCACCAGCCATTTTGAACTTTGGCGCAAAGCCGAAGGCGGCGCTTGGCAGATAGTGCCTCAATACAAAGCAATCGCCGCCGCCGAGCGCCAGATAACGGACGAGCCGCCCGCTCCCGGCCGATATGCTTATGGCTTGCATATTATTGTTAAGAGCCAATATACTCCTTATGATGCCGGCTGGTTTGCGGCTTATGGGTACAGTCGGCAAGACGTTGCTAAACTGGTAGCCGGCGGCTATACCTGGAATGATTTGGACAGAATAAAAATTAGCGGCTTGAGTCCTGAAGATGAGCGCTGGCTGGCAGGCCATGGCTATACTCTGACTGCTGAAGAAATTGTTAATATGGCTAAGAGCAACTACGGCACCGAGCAACTGGCTGGATTTGAGCCGCTGGAAATTACGGTCCAGCCCCCGGGCAGCGTTAGAATTAATTTGGATAATTACTTAAATTTCTCTGATGCCCATTACGCTATTTTTAACGATGGCGGCGCGATTGCCAATAAAGCAGACATCGTTTTTGGTGAAGGAGTCGGCACAATAACCAAACAAGGCGGCTACCGCGTTGGCCAAAACACTCTGATGGGGTTTGGCCACCTTCGCTATTATAACCGAGGAGACAGTGAGAGTGAAAAAATAACATTGCTCACGAATTATGTCAGCGTCGGCACTCATCCTCTTTGGCTGATGGGCGCGATTGATAACGGCTACGGCGAATTAGGCGGCGGCCAGCAATCATACAGCTCGGCAGTTTGGCAGAGATATTTTAAACATCTGATTGAATTTAATCATCCGGCCAGTTCCATTAATTTTGCGACTAACGGATATTATCAATACGACAGCGGAGCGCCTTATGCCGATGTCTATTTTCCCGCTCGCGAGCAGTATTTCCGAACTGACGAACAAAGTTCAGGCGGTTGGCGCCACGGCAGCCGCCCGTTTTTAGAATGGCAGGGGCAGCCCTATAATTTAGGCGGGCATTATCAAAGCAGAAACTACGGTTTTGCGGAGGCGATTACTTGGAGCGGCCAGGATTATTTAAATTATGTCAATAGTTACTATAACTATTTGCGCAGTACGGGCAGCGACTACCTTGGCACGGCCGGCAGAAATTGCAGCCGCTCTGCTGATTTTTGGCAAACTACCGGCGTTAATACCAGAACGCCGCTTTGCCCTTCTCCTCAACTGTTAGCCGCTTTAGATAACGCCGCCGCTGATAGTTACAATGTTGTCCGCGCCGTTTTTTATGAAGACGTGCCCGAAGACGCCAGCCGGTGCCCGGCCGCTAATTTAAAGATGGCGCATCCTTACCAAAGCGGAACTAATTTAACATTTGACGAGCAGACACGGGCGGGCGGCTATGTTAAAGCAGGCAGCGTTTGCGTTTATGAAGCTTACTTTTTAGCCGGCCAAGACATTATCGTCAGAAACTGGCAGCAGGGCGCGGAAGGCAAAGTAAGGCAAATGGCCTTGGCGGTTGATGTCGGCAACAACGCGTTATTTGAATTTATGTTAAACCAGCCGGTAAAAGGCTCCGGGGATAGAATTTATGTTATTGAAGATTTAGGCAACGCGCTCTATAAACGTTGGATTGATAGCGTTGAGTATAACGCGCTTGGCGGCAGATTTATTCCGGTAAACGACGGCGCGCTTAACAACATCCCGGACTAACTTAATTTTATGCCAAAAAAAAATTTAATTACTTTTATTATTTTAGCGGTTGCCGCCGTAGGTTTATTGGCAGCAATCGGCTTTTTATTTTTAGTGCTGACAAAAATGCCGCAACCCGCCGGAAATGATTTTAACAGCGGCAGTTTAGCTTCGCTGCAAGGCCAGACGTCTCGCGACCAAAACATAGCCGCTAGCGCGAGCAATAATCAAGGCATTGCCATTGCTCCGCCGGCGCGCTACGATCATCTGCGCGGCAATGTTGCCGCCCCGATTACTATCATTGAATTTGCCGATTTAGAATGCCCTTTTTGTAAAGAGTTCCATTCCGTGCTGCGACAAATCGTTGCCGCTTATCCCGGGCAGGTAAGCTGGATATATCGGCATTTTCCGATTGACTCTTTGCATGCTAAAGCGCGTAAAGAGGCGGAAGCGAGCGAATGCGCGG
>Ga0155383_155_pt2 | contig 3265 bp, 3 predicted proteins | sample RifCSPhighO2_02_FD_106351 | JGI IMG/M metagenome (GOLD analysis project Ga0155383, IMG submission 106351) | Candidatus Falkowbacteria bacterium RIFCSPHIGHO2_02_FULL_45_15 | reverse complement strand
TTATTCTCAAATTATTAATCTGCGTCAAGCCGGACCGATTTCCATAGCCGATTACACGGTGATAAATGAAGGAACGATGGAAGAACTGTACGTGCAAGTTGACAAACTCGCCACTAAATTAAATCTAAAATCTTTACCCCAGGTAGTATAGCAAGTTACTACACGAGGTAAATCTAAAATTAACAAGGAGGCATGCTTATCGGCGTGCTTTTTATATATCTAATATTAAATTAAATCTTTTATTATGTTTTTCAAAGATGCTCTAACAACTAATAGCGCCCCTGCCAATCAGCCTAGCGGTAAGTTTATCGTTATTTACGGCATTAATAATTTAGGTAAAACCACGCAGGCGAAAATGCTGGTAGCTAAATTGCGGCAGGAAGGATTAGCGGCGGAATATATCAAATACCCTATTTATGATTTAGCGCCTTCCGGCACCCTAATTAACGATTATCTGCGCCAGGGCAATTTCCATAAATTAACCCCGCGGGAAGCCCAAATAATTTATACTCTTAACCGCACCCAGTACGAAACGGCCTTGCGGCAAAAATTAGCGCAAGGAATTTATATAGTCGCGGAAGATTATATCGGCACCGGCTTAGCTTGGGGAATCGGCACGGGCGTAGACGAACAATTTTTAAAATTTATTAATTCTCATCTGGCAAAGGAGGACTTGGCCATTTTATTGGACGGCTACCGCTTTAGCGAGGGCGTAGAAACCAACCATCGGCACGAACAAAATGAAACTTTGACCGACACGGTTCGTTTAATCCACTTGCGCCTCGCCGAAGAACGAAACTGGCAGATTATTAACGCTAACCAAACTATTGAGCAAGTACACAAAGCGATTTGGGAGCGGGTGAAAAAAATTATTCCCTCCGCGGACGATAGTTATGACTTGGAGGCAATGATCAAAGAAGCTTATCCGCAAGCCAGTGCGGATAAACTGCCTCCTGCTTTCAATGCCACTACCGTTATTAACCCTTTAGCCTCGCCCAACAAAAATAGCGGCGCTAATCCGCGCTTGCTCCAACCAGAAGAAAAAATTCCGGAACCGACGTTAAATTTTTATCCGGAATTAGTTATTCCGATACAAAAGTTAACGCCGGAAGCAAAACTGCCTACTCGCGCCCATAGCGACGACGCCGGATTTGATTTATACGCCAATGATAACTATACGCTCTATGAGCAGGAAATAGTGGCTGTCGGCACTGGCATTGCGGCCGCTATCCCCGACGGCTACGCCGGGCTGATTTGGGATAAAAGCGGTTTAGCATCTCAAGGGTTAAAAACGGCCGGAGGCGTTATTGATTCAACTTACCGCGGCGAAATCAAAGTAGTCGTTATCAACCTCTCCGGCGACATCCTGCATATTGCCCAAGGCCAAAAAATCGCCCAAATTTTAATCCAAAAAATAGAAACGCCAACCATTTGCGAGGTTGGCGAATTAAAAAGAACGCAAAGAGACGATGGGGGATTTGGCAGCAGCGGAGCGTTTTAACCCCCAAAAACAAATTTTAGTGTTTGGCGATATTGGTTTTCCTGCATTCTTCACATCCTCTAACTTATCTTAAAATGTAACTAAAGTCAACTTACTTGTTTTTCTTCTGTATTTAAGCTAAACTAAAATCAAAAAATCATAGGAGGATAATTATGCTTGTTCTTTTTATTGCTAAAAAAGGGGTATCTAACGCTATGCTTGCGAGTGTTTTTCGTTATGCATTAAAATGCGATGTTATATCCTATGAGGCCAATGATTTAGGGAAAAAACTGATGCGGGAAAAGCCCCAGATTATTATTGTCTTACAAGAAGTGATCTGGGACAAAATTTATGTTCAGCGAGTGTACTCGCAACTAAGAGAATTTTTCTCCGATTCCCCCATTATCTGGATCAGCGGATTACCTGTTGTGCGCGCAAAAAATTTTATTAATTCATTGGACCCCAGAAACATTGAATACTTTTTTTCCTATTATCCTAACGGGCAAATTTTTGCAAAAATTATTAATGCTATCCAAAATATCCAACAAAAACTCCCCTCGGGCATTACCGCATAATGCCCTTGTTTTTTGCCCCAATTTTGATAGTATGTAATTAGTGTAAATTCGTCAATTTATTGGTGGTAATTTGTGGCATCTTAAAGCAACCACTAATTTTCACTAATCAATTTACTAATCTCCACGAATTATGTACGACGTTATAATCGGCTTGGAAATCCACGTTCAGCTCAATACCAAGAGCAAGATGTTTTGCCGTTGCGCCAATTTAAACGAGGATTTAAACAAACAGCCGAACACTACGGTTTGCCCTATTTGCCTTGGACATCCCGGCACTTTGCCAGTAGCTAACCGGCAGGCGATTGAATGGACGATTTTAACCGGCTTAGCGCTAAATTGCAAAATAAACTCTTATTCTAAATTTGACCGCAAGCATTATTTTTATCCCGATTTGCCCAAAGCTTATCAAATCTCCCAATACGATTTGCCGCTTTGCTATGACGGTTCGCTTGAAGTTGACGGACATAATATTGCCATCACCAGAATTCATTTGGAAGAAGACACGGGCAAACTAACGCATCCGGCAGGCAAAAATTATTCTTTGGCGGATTTTAACCGCGCCGGCGCGCCGCTGATGGAATTAGTCACCGAACCGGTTATCACCGCCGCCGCCGAAGCAAAAAAATTATGCCAAAGCTACCAGCAAATTTTGCGTTACTTGGAAATTTCCGAAGCGGATATGGAAAAAGGCCAGATGCGCTGCGAGGTTAATTTGAGCTTGCAGGAACGCGGTAAATGGAAATATGCGGGCGAAGGAAAAATTAAACCGCTCGGCAAATATAAACTCAACCCCAAAGTAGAAATAAAAAATATCAATTCTTTCCGTTCGGTGGAAAAAGCGGTTGCCTACGAAATTAAACGGCAAGCAGAAGCGCTAACTAACGGTAAACGGTTAATGCAAGAAACGCGCGGCTGGAATGACGCCCGCGGCACTACTATTAGCCAACGCTCTAAAGAAGAAGCGCATGATTACCGCTATTTCCCTGACCCCGACATTTCTCCCTTGAAAATTGATTCGGCGTGGCGGGAAAAAATTAAAGCGGATTTGCCCGAGTTGCCGTTAGCCAAAAAAAAACGCTTCCGGCGCGAGTACGGCTTTTCCGATTATGACGCGACGGTTCTGACCGAAGACAAGGCAGTCGCGGATTACGCCGAAAAAGTCATTTCGGAACTGCGCGCTTGGGTGGCAGCGAACGGACGTAACTGGGAA
>Ga0155383_132_pt2 | contig 3901 bp, 4 predicted proteins | sample RifCSPhighO2_02_FD_106351 | JGI IMG/M metagenome (GOLD analysis project Ga0155383, IMG submission 106351) | Candidatus Falkowbacteria bacterium RIFCSPHIGHO2_02_FULL_45_15 | reverse complement strand
GATCCTGGAGTTCAAGATTTTGGCCGATATCTAAAACATCGCCGTCTCTCAAGAGCAGTATTTTTATATTGCCGACTTTAGCGAAGTTAAGAATGGAATCCTTGATATTAATGATCGCAAAATTTAAGTTGCCGAGCCAATTAACATTTCCCGTTTTTGTTTCCTTGTCCAGAAAAATATTGGCTTGCTTTAGCGCTTCAGAGAAGTTGGCTTTGGCTTGAAACTCGTTTTTGATGGCGCCGGAAATACTGTCCAAAAAACTGCCGTTTTGCGGCATGGCCCTGGTCAGTTCTCCGGCCATGCATAAATCCGGCTCACACACAAAGCTGTCAAAAACGCTGTCTTTTCTTCCCCTCGGATTAAAATGCAGTTCAAATACCTTCATACTACTGATTTTATTATATTCTTTTTTAAGAATTAACAAAACCTTGACAAGATTTGTTCTTTACGGTATCCTAACACCGAACGATTAAAAAGGAGGCAGATATGATTTACAGTTCAAACTAATGGTTCTTTAAAATAGGCTCGGTAAAACAAAATAAAAAAAGGAGTACAAAAATGGTTGGATTTTTAGGGGTCATTATCGTTCTGCTTGCTATCGCGGGCGGGTTACTCATGGCGGTTAAGATTAATAGTAAAAAGAGCCGCGGAGACGGAGAAGAAACATCAATAAGCGTGAGACCCGTGGGGATTGTGTTAGCGGTTCTGTTAATAATAGCTGGCTTTATTATCGCTGGATCGATCGGGCAAGTTTCTGCCGGATATCGAGCTGTCGTGCTTGAATTCGGCGCAGTAACTAACAAGACGCTAAACGAAGGATTATATATGGTAACTCCGCTGGTTAACACTGTGGAGCTTATGGATGTCCAGACGCATGCTTACGAAGCCGAAGCGAGCGCAGCTTCAAAGGACATCCAGGATGTCCACACGAAAGTTACATTGAATTACGCCTTAGATCCAACCAAGGTAAATACCATATATCAGACCCTAAGGTTGGACTATCTTGATAGAATAGTGAAGCCAGCTGTGCAGGAGTCGGTGAAAGCAACAACGGCCCGCTTTACGGCTGAGGAATTGATCACAAAAAGACCCGTAGTAAAGACGGAAATTGAAGGGGCTCTTAAAGATAGGCTGGCTATTCATGGCGTGATAGCAGAAACTATAAGTATCACTGATTTTACATTTAGTCCTAACTTTACCCAATCTATTGAAGCAAAAATGGTCGCGGCGCAAGATGCGCTGAAGGCCGAAAACAAGCTTCGTCAGATCGAAGTTGAAGCGAGGCAAGCGAAGCAGGTCGCGGAAGGGCAGAAAGAGGCTGACATTGCCAGAGCCCAAGGCCAGAAACAATCAGCCATCTTGAGGGCTGAAGGTGAGGCACAGGCTACGGTTACTGTAGCTGACGCACAATCAAAAGCAAATAAGGTGTTAGCTGACTCTTTGCGTAATCAACCGGAATTGTTGAAATATGTCCTCTATCAAAAATTAGGGGGCGATATTAAAGTAATGATTCTTCCTTCCAGCCAAGAATTTATTCTTGGTTCGGATGTATTAGCGGGGAAATAATATAATAAAAAAATGGCCGAGTCGTAAGACATCGGCCATTTTTTCATTCAACTCTTTTGACGTATTCTCCGGTGTCGGTGTTGATTTCAATAATGTCGCCTTCTTCTACGAAGAGAGGCACATCGGCGGTTGCTCCGGATTCCAAAACGACGGCCTTGGTGCCGCCCTGGGCCCTGTCGCCCTGAACGCCGGGAGGCGCCTCAATAACTTTCAAATTCACTTTGATCGGCAAAACAACGCTGATTATTTTTCCATCAAAGATTAGGGCCTCAATCGGTTGGGTCGGTTTTAAAAATTTTACTCGCTCTCCGATTTGTTCAATAGTCAATTCAAATCTTTTTGAAGGATTCTCTTCTTCAACAAAAAAATAATGGTCCCGGTGAGTATAAAGGAATTTCGCTTTAAGTTTTTGAATCTCGGCTTCTTCAAAAACCTCGCCTTGCTGAAAATTTCTTTCAAGGACGTTGCCGGTGAGCAGATTTTTAATCTTAGTTTGGACAACCGGCCTTCTCTGGGCCTTTTTCATGGAGTTGGCTTCCAAAATTTCGCATGGCTGGCCGTCTAAAATAATCTGCACTCCTTTTTTTAAATCAGTATGAGTTAGCATAAATTTTTATTGCCTCGGAGAAAGTCTTTATAGCTCATCGGTTTTTTGCCTTCGGGTTGGACTTGCTCGATTATTAATTTACCATTTTCCAGTTTTGCTTTCAAGACCTTGATGCGTTTTTTATCCTGAATAGCATAAGCGCCGGGCCAGGGGTTTAAGGCGCGAATGCGCCCGTCCAGCTCTCGGGGAGATTTGCGCCAGTCAATCAAGCCGTCCTCGCGTTTTAAGATTTTAGTATAAACGGCCTTATCGTCGTCTTGGGGTTCGGCTTTCATTTGTCCTCTAATCCAATCGTGGATGGCATCAAGTAAAAGTTCGGAGCCCAAAATAGCCAATCTGTCGTGAAGTTCTTGGAATGTTTCATTCGGGCCGATTTCCGTTTTTCTTTGGCTTAAGATGGGTCCGGTATCAATTCCTTCGTCCATGAGCATTATAGTTACGCCGGTTTCTTTGTCGCCATTTAGAATTGCCGATTGCACTGGGGCAGCCCCACGGTATTTCGGCAAAAGGGAGGGGTGAACGTTTAAGCAGCCATACTTTGGTATTTCTAAAATTTCTTTTGGCAGAATTTGTCCATATGCGGCAATAATAATTAAATCCGGACGCAGATTTAAGATTAAAGATTTAAGATTAAAGATTTTTTCCGGTTGTTCAATCGGAATATCGTATTTTTGGGCTGCTATTTTAACGGGCGGGGGAGTAATTGTTTGTTTTCTGCCGGACGGTTTATCGGTTTCGGTAATAACCAAAATCGGCGGAAAGCCGCCCTTTATCAGTCCTTCCAAAACTACCGCCCCAAACTCGGGCGTCCCCATAAAAACAATTTTTATTTTATTATTTTCCACTCTATTTCGGATTCTTTGCCGGCGTACTCCAGCCAGCCGTTTTCCGGCGATACGACATACCACCTTTTTTTTGTTTCCGACCAAATCATCGGGTCGTCGCGGTAAAATGGCTTCTTTACCACTTCTTTCGGTTTTAATTTATCCAGTTCCAGCCATTTTTTAAATACCGTTTCAATAGCATAATCCAAATTTCTTGATTTTGCCCATTCGGCCACTTTGGTAATAGCTTCTTTTGCCTTTTCAACGGAACCGGCCAGTTCCAGCAGTTGCTTTGCCGGCTTAGTGAACCTGGAGTAAACGATCTTTTTATTTTTGGCGCTTTTTTTCAATTCATCCAGGTTCACGCCTTTCGTTTCAAAAAAATAAGTGACGATTTGCTGAATGGCGGTTTCTTTCTTAAGTTCATCGTAATCTTTGATTTCGCCGGTTTCCAAATACTCTTTTATTTTTTTAGAAATGCTTTCGCCGACCCCCGGTATTTTTCCAAAATCCGGCGAGATATTGTTTTCCATCTTTTCCAAAGATTAGCCGCCTTGCGATAAGCCGCAGGCCTAAAGGCTACTCCTTTTATTTCCAAAAGATCGGCCATTTCATTAAAAATTTTCACTAAACCTTGGTTAGTCATTATTTTATTTTAACATTATACCAAAACCCGCGCACTATTGACAAATTTCAATGGGCATGCTATGCTGTTTATTGTTAGAAGATAATAGGGAGAGAATTGTCCTTCGACAAGTTCAGGATAATTCTCTCCCCTTAGTCCATTTTAATTGATTGTTCGCCCGGGGGGAGAAGAAAGAGGCAAAATTGAGCCCGCTCTATTGGAAATATCGTAAATAGCTTACGCGGGTTTTGTAAAAAAACCGATTCATCTCGCGTAAGC
>Ga0155383_151_pt1 | contig 4727 bp, 5 predicted proteins | sample RifCSPhighO2_02_FD_106351 | JGI IMG/M metagenome (GOLD analysis project Ga0155383, IMG submission 106351) | Candidatus Falkowbacteria bacterium RIFCSPHIGHO2_02_FULL_45_15 | reverse complement strand
ATGGAGTTTGTCGCTTTGGGCTTGAGAAGATGCGGACTTCAGGCCATGCCCTTAACCACCCCGGAAATCGTTGAACTTTTTTGGAGTCTGCACCATCCCAAGCAAGCCGAGGTCGGTTATTACCCGGAAATCCCGCCGGAATTAGCAAGGTGAATTGGATGATTTACGAAATCCGCTCAAATTTGAGAGGATTTCGTAAATCCGTTAATTAAACTATGAAACTATTTGGCAAGAAGAAAAAAACGGAAATACCGGAAGAGAAAATTTTTGAAACCGAGGCCATCAGGGCGGTGGATATTGTGGCGCCATCTTCAATTGAAGTAAAAACGGGCAATTTAAAATTGAGCGAAAGATTCGCCCGCTCTTATTTTATCTTTTCTTATCCCAGATACCTTACGGCCGGCTGGTTTTCTCCGATCATCAACCTGGATATTCCTATGGACATCTCTTTCTTTATTCATCCCATCGAAGCCGGCTTAATCCTGAAGCAATTAAGAAAAAGAGTGACCGAAATCCAGGCGGAACTTATGGAAAGAGAATCAAAGGGTTTGGTCAGGGACCCGGCGCTGGAAACCGCTTACAGAGACATTGAAGAGTTAAGGGACCGTCTCCAAACCGCCCAAGAGAGAATGTTCAGATTGGGACTTTATTTAACGGTCTATGCCGATCAGGAACAAGAATTAGACGGCATTGAAACCACCCTAAGATCGATGCTGGAATCAAAATTAATATATATTAAACCGTCTCTCTATCAGCAAAAAGAGGGATTCACCTCCACGTCTCCTTATGGCTTAGACCAGCTTGACGTCAACGTCCCGATGAACACCGGACCCTTGTCCAGTATTTTCCCGTTTGTTTCTTTTGATTTGAGTTCCAACGAAGGCATTCTTTACGGCATAAACCAGCACAACAATTCTTTGGTTCTATTTGACAGGTTTTCCATGCCGAACGCCAATATGGTGATTTTCGCCCAATCCGGTTCGGGCAAGAGTTATTTTGTCAAAATAGAAATTCTCCGATCTTTGATGCTGGGCACCGATGTAATAGTAGTTGATCCTGAAAACGAATACGAGCCTTTGTCAGAAGCCGTGGGCGGCTCCTATTTTAAAATGTCCCTGGCCAGCCCGCACCACATCAATCCTTTTGATTTACCAATTGCGAGAGAAGGCGAAAAGCCCGAAGACGTATTAAGATCAAATATTATCAATTTAGTGGGATTGATGCGTCTAATGATGGGCGGATTAACTCCGGAAGAAGACGCTATTATGGATAGAGCCATTACCGAGACCTATGCGGCTAAAGACATCACGCCTGCGTCAGATTTCTCTCAAGCTGAACCGCCTTTAATGTCCGACCTGGAACAGGTCCTGGGCACAATGGAGGGGACGGAATCCTTGGTGAGGCGGGTGAGAAAATATACCAAAGGAACCTATGCTAATTTTTTCAATAAGCCGTCAACCGTAAAAATGGACAATACTTTCGTGGCTTTCGGCATCAGAGACATGGAAGAAGGCCTGCGCCCCATGGCCATGTATATTATCACCCGTTATATTTGGAATAAAATAAAGTCGGAATTAAAAAAAAGGATCATGGTGGTTGATGAAGCTTGGTGGCTGATGCATTCCGAAGACGGAGCGTCTTTCCTTTTTGGATTAGTGAAAAGAGCCAGAAAATACTGGCTCGGGGTGACTACTATCACCCAAGATGTCAATGACTTCATGAGGTCGGAATACGGCCAGCCGATTATTGCTAATTCTTCTCTGCAATTTTTAATGAAGCAAAGTCCGTCCACTGCGGATGTTGTTCAAAAAACATTTATTTTGACCGACTGGGAAAAAGAATTATTAACTGGCGCTCAAGTGGGGGAGGGGCTTTTCTTCGCCGGACAAAAGCACGTTGCCTTGAAGGTGGTGGCTTCCGATGCCGAGAATCAGTTTATAACCACATCTCCTGAAGAAATTAAAAGGATAAAGGAGGCTAAAGAAGCCGGGGCTTAATGGCCACCATTCTCTCCGGTTCAAATCCTACGCTTTCGGTAATAATATCCTGCCGGCCGGCCAATTCCACATGGATAACTCTTCTGTCGTAAGCCGACATCGGCGGCAGATATTTTTCTTTTTTAATTAAAGACACTTCGTCGGCGGCCGACTTGGCCATCTCTTTCAGGTAGTCTGTTTTTTTCTTTTTATAGTCGTTAATGTCCAAGTCAATGTAAAAACGGGCATCCGAGGCGATTTTCTTTTGTAAAACCAGCTTCAAAAGACGCTGAACATCCATAAGCGTTTGTCCGCCCTCCCCAATCAAAACCTGGGGGTCTTCCATTTTTAAATTAATAGGGATAGTTGAATCCTGCGGCGTTTTTATCTCTATGTCCTCAACGATAATACCGGTCTTGCCGAAGAATTCCCCGATAATTTCTTGAATTTTTTTAATATTAGATTGCGCCATGTTTCTGATTTCTTAGTGTAATATATTGCTGAAAAATTGTAAAGAGTGTTGTCGTCAGCCAATAAAGAGCGATGGCTGAAGGCATTGTCCAAAGGATGAACACCGTAAAGGCGGGAAAAAAATAGAGCATTTGTTTTTGCATCATGCTCGAAAAATCAGGTTTGCCCGCCTTCGCCACGCTTCGCGGGGCCACGACGGGCTTCATCATTTTTGCTTGCCAAAATTGGGTAGCTCCCGTGAGTATGACTAAAACAACCGACGCTTTCGTCAGATTGATCATTCCTAAAAAGGTCGTATCAATTCCGCTCATTCCCTTAACGCCATCGCCGAAAACCTTAAAAAGAGCGAACAAAATGGGCAGTTGAACCAATAAAAGCAGGAATCCCGAGAAGGGATTAATCTTTTCTTTTTTATAGAGGTCCATCACTTCTTTTGCCTGCCTATTCTTGTCGTCTTTAAACTTCTCTTGAAGCTCTTTAATTTTGGGCTGGAGATCTTGGAGGGCTTTTTGCGATTTGATGCCCTTGGCGCTTAGAGGATATAGTATAAATTTGATTAAAACCGTTAGAATAATTACGGCTACGCCGAAATCGTGTCCCGGCAGATATTTATATATTAAGACTAGCGCGTCAAGAAGGGGCTGATAAAATATTGCCTTAAAAATATCTGTAAAAAATTCCATAAGATTCAGTTTAATAATTTAGCTTTATAAATAAGCGCTCGCATACTTTCCGCCGCGCCCTTAAGGTCTCTGTCTGCCGCTTTTTGGACTACCACCACCGCATCAAATCCCACGGCAATGCGCGGCAACTCCCGCTGGACAACATCCCTTAATATCCTTTTAACTTTATTCCGGCGCGTGGCCTTACCAACGCTTTTTTTGCTTATAATAAAAGCAAACCTACTGGCTGATAAGTTATTATTAGTTAGCTTGAGAAATAAGAAGCCCTCTCTAAATCCTTTCCCGCCGCTAAAAACCCCCTCGATTTCTTTGGTATTTTTAAGACGATTTTCTTTGGGAAGCATTGCGTTATACGGCTAACCGACGTCTTTTTTTACTCCTTCGCCTGGACAGAATCCTTCTTCCATTTGAAGTTTTCTGCCTGATCATAAAGCCATGGGTCCTTCTCCTTTTTTTCTTTTTGGGCTGATAAGTAAATGACATATAATCATATGTTAACAGGTTTTGCCCAACTTATCAACAGTAAATGATTATTCAAGCTCATTTCCCTGTTAGTTGACATATAATATGGCGGACCCGATAATGAATGTAGTATGGATAAAAATGAACTGTGGCAGGCCCTGCTTGCCCAAATCCAATTTAATATTTCCAAGGCTAATTTTGCCACATGGTTCAGGAACACGGGAATTGTCTCTAAAGAGGACGGGAGTATTATGGTTTCTGTCCCTAACAATTTTTCTAAAGAATGGCTGGAGAATAAATACAACAAACTGATTTTTAAAATTCTTCGCAGCTTGGACGACGGAGTCAAGGAAGTAAAATATAATGTCACCCATACCGAAACTAAGCCGAGAGAGATCCCGCCCAATCCCGCTCCGGACGATATTTATAATAATTCATCTCAAATGGAGTTTACTGAATTGAAGGTGAACAAAGAGACAAACCTTAATCCTCGTTATACTTTTAACAATTTTATAGTCGGCCCGTTCAACGAGCTGCCCCAAGCAGCCGCGCTAGCTATAGTGCGCGCCCCCGGCTCAATCTATAATCCCTTGTTTGTTTATGGCGGGGTAGGGCTCGGCAAGACGCACCTTATTCAAGCTATCGGGAACGAAATCGCTAAAAAGTTCCCGGAAAAAAAGATAAAATATTTGTCTTCGGAAAAATTAACCTCCGGAATAGTGAGCTCTATACAAAATCACAGCATAGACAAATTGAAATTACTCTATAAAGACCTTGACGTCTTAATTGTTGATGACATCCAATTTATAGCCGGCAAAGAAAAAACCCAGGAAGAATTTTTCCATATCTTTAATGGTTTATATGAGAGAAATAAGCAGATAATACTTTCCTCTGATCGCCCGCCGAAGGCTATCGCATCCTTACAGGAAAGATTGAAATCCCGCTTTGAAGGGGGAATGATCGCCGACATCAGCCTTCCCGAACTTGAAACAAGAATAGCTATTTTAAAGATAAAATCTCAAGAAAAAAAATTGAATTTTCCGGACGAAATTATTGAGTATGTCGCTCAAAACATCCAAAGAAACGTACGGGAGCTTGAAGGGGCACTAAACAGGCTATCCGCCTATCAAACATT
>Ga0155383_163_pt1 | contig 5420 bp, 4 predicted proteins | sample RifCSPhighO2_02_FD_106351 | JGI IMG/M metagenome (GOLD analysis project Ga0155383, IMG submission 106351) | Candidatus Falkowbacteria bacterium RIFCSPHIGHO2_02_FULL_45_15 | reverse complement strand
AGCTTGGCGGAAGCTTTAAAGCAGGGCGCGGTAGATTGGCACGGGCGTAAGATAGAAGATAAGCTCCCGGAGAAACGAAATGAGTTGACGGCTAACGCCAGATATGATAATAACAAAAAGCACGAACAACCCGAGCGAAAAAATTATTATAATTCCAATCAGGCTAAAAAGTTGGAAGAGGGTAAAGTGGTTAGGATGTAATAATTTAAAATTTAACAGCGGTTTAATTATGGCTGTTGACTATTTAAAAGTAGCCCAAGCGTCAGATCTCCAAGGCAGAGATCGTTTTTTATATAGGGCGCTAGAAATATTACCCGCGGCTTTGAGCGGGGGCACATTGGTTGCCTTAACTCTCCTGTCGTGGCTTAAGCCGGCCGGAGTCGCTTATTTTATTATTGTTTTTGACGTTTACTGGTTGCTGCTGGTGCTTTTTTTAATTCTGCATCTTATTTCTGCCTATCGGGCGTTAACGAAGAATAAAACGATTAACTGGCAAGCTAAATGTCAGGCGATTTCGGGTTGGCAAGAGGTATGCCATTTGGTAATTTTGCCCGTCTATAACGAAAGTAAAGACATTATTACCGCTTCCTTGCGCGCTTTGATTGACGATGGCTATCCGGCAGACAAACTAACGGTGGTGTTGGCAGTAGAGGAGCGGGCGGGAGAGGAACAGATACACAACTGCCGCCGGATTGAATCAGAATTCAAAGACAAATTTGGCTATTGGCTTTTAACGGTGCATCCGGACGGAATTGCCGGAGAACTAAAGGGCAAGGGCGCAAACCAAGCGTGGGCGGCGCGGGCGGCGCAGAAGGAAATTATTGATAAAGCAGGCATTGATTACGCTAAAATTTTAGTTAGCGTCTTTGACGTTGATACCGTCGTGGGAGGGGGTTATTTTTGGCGCCTGACGCACGCGTTTTTAACGGTTCCCGATCCGCACCGCTCGAGCTACCAGCCGATTCCCGTGTATCATAACAACCTGTGGGAGGCGCCTTGGTTCGCGCGCGTATCGGCGTACAGCAATACCTTTTGGCAGATGATGCAGCAGGTGCGGGAAGAAAAACTCGCCACTTATTCCTCCCACTCCATGACTTGGCAGGCGCTGGTGGACATAGATTTTTGGGCAACTAACATGGTTTCAGAAGACTCGCGTATTTTTTGGCACTGCTTTTGCCATTACCGCGGCCACTACCGCGTTGAGCCTTTGTATTTTCCGGTATCAATGGACGCTTGCATGGATAAAAATAAATGGAAAACTATCGGCAATTTGTATAAACAACAGCGGCGCTGGGGCTGGGGCGCGGAGAATTTGCCTTATTTGATTTTTAACGTCAGCAAGCGTTGGCAGACGATAGACAAAAAAAACGCTTTGGGCAGGATTTTAGTGCAATTATACGGCTTTCACGCTTGGGCGACTAATGCTATCATTATTGGTGTTATCGGTTGGCTGCCGTTGTTCGTTGGCGGAGAAAATTTTAACGCCACCGTGCTGTCCGGCAATTTGCCGTTTATCACGCGCACCTTGATGACTTTAGCGATGGCGGGGTTAGTTTTATCCGCCGTGATCTCAATGTTTTTGTTGCCCCGCCGCCCGGCTCGCTACGGCATCGGCAAAACGGCGGTGATGGTAATGCAATGGATTTTTTTACCGATAATCATCATTGTCTTTGGCGCTTTGCCGGCGCTGGAGGCGCAAGTACGGCTGGCGCTCGGCGGGAAGTGGCGGCTGGGATTTTGGGTGACGCCTAAGGAGCGCTGACATTAAAACATTAAAGCACCAGAACATTAAAACATAAATTTCTAATTATCATTCCATGCCAGAAAAAATATTTCGCAATTGGCGCATTATTGTTTTGACGTCGCTCGCGGTAATTTTTTTTATTTTATATTCTTGGTATCCGTTTCAGGTTGCCGGTGGCACTAATTTTAAATTTGCCTCGCCGGATGAAACGGCTAATTATTTTTGGATTAAACGCGTTGCCGGGATGTCATTGCGAGGGAGCAATGGCGACCGAAGCAATCCCATGGTTAGTACGGAAAATCAGGGGATTGCTTCTCCCGCAGTACTGCGGGATCGCAATGACAGCGCCCTGATGTATTTTGAACCGCTGAATGTCATTGCTAATGACGCGGTTGTGCCGCGTTCGGTGCGCTCGGACAGCGGGGCAGTGAAGCCGGTAAGTTTTTTGGGAATAATTTTGATTTATGGCGCGCTGGCAAAAATTTTTGGCTCGGGAATTATAATTTACCTGACGACGTTATCAGCGGCCGTAGGTGCGTTGTTTTTTTACGGAATAATCAAACGCGTTTTTAATGAAAACATCGCCCTGCTGTCAGCGTTAATGTTATTCGTATTAGCGCCCTATTGGTATTACGCCTCGCGCGGGCTGTTTCACAACGTGCTATTTGTGGATTTGGTTTTGGCTGGTGCGTGGGTGTCATTGCGAGGAATGGAGCGAAGCGGAATGACGAAGCAACCCCGTGAAACAGAGACGTCTGGCAACGACGAGATTGCTTCGCTCCACTTCGTTCCGCTCGCAATGACAATAATAGCTGGGATTTGTTTCGGCTTGGCGATTATGACGCGCGCGTCAGAATTGATTTGGTTAGCGCCGGCGATGTTAATCAGCTGGCTGTTTTATTTTAAACAAACAGACTGGCGCAAATTAATTTTATTTTTGGCCGGAATATTTTTGGCGTTAATGCCGATGTTTTATTATAATCAAATTTTGTACGGCGGGGCGTTAAATTTCGGGTATAACGCGAAAGCCAATAATTATCTTACGCCCCCTTCCGTAGAAGAGAAGACGGAGGCGGCGCCGCCGGGAAATAAAACGCCCCGAACTTTAACCAGTGAAGAAAAAATTATCAGTGTCAATAAAATTAAAAGTTTCGTTCTGCCTTTCGGCCTTAATTTTAAAAATGCCGCCAAACATTTTCTTTATTACTACCCGCTGATGTTTTGGTATTTATTCTGGCCGGCTCTTTTGGGAGCGATGATGTTTTTATACCGATATCAAACACGAGACAAAAAACAGCGGCTGTATTTTATTAATTTTGTCGCAGTCAGCGTTATAGTAATTTTCTTTTACGGTCCCTGGAAAATTCATGATAACCCTAATCCGGCAAGCATTACCATCGGCAATTCTTACGCTCGCTACTGGCTGGCGATGTATGTTATGAGCCTGCCGTTAGCGGCGATGTTTTTTACCGCGCTAGGAAATTTATTTAAGCCGGCGCGGCTGCGGACGGCGATAATAGCGATTTTAATCGGCGCCGGCGCGGCTTTAAACATCCAAACGGCCGTTTTTAACCCGGAAGAAGGCCTAAAAGCCGTGGCTAAAAGCGTCATTCAAGACGAACGGCGGGTAAACGAGATCAAGGCAATGATAGAGCCGCGCGCCGTAATTATCAGCGAGCGCTTTGATAAATTTTTTTGGCCGGAATATAAAGTGATAGTAGGAAACTTATCCAACCGCGCGCCGCTGACGGCTTACGCTAATTTAGTAGGGCAGGGGACGCCGCTTTATTACTACGGCTTTATTTTCCCGCCGCAAGACATGGATTATCTTAATAACAAAAAATTAGCCGAGGCCGGATTGCAAGTTGAGCCGGTTAAGTTAGATGAAGAAAGCAGATTAGGACTGTATAAGTTAAAAGTAAGAAGTGAGAAGTAAGAATTATAATACGAATTCGTGTTAAATATTTATGGGTGCAAATAAAAAAATTTTAATTCTGCACGACCGGTTTAAATTTAGGGGCGGAGCGGAGCGCTTGGTTTTAACTATGGCGCAAGCGCTGGACGCGGATATCGCGACTGAATATTGGAACGAGGAAGAGTCGTTTTCTAAAACAGAAGCGCCGGCAAAAGTTATTATTTTAGGCAAACAAATTAAGCATCTGGGTTTAAGCTATTTGTCGGCGCAATGGCGGTTCTTTTGGAAAACTAAATTTATCAACAATTACGACATCATAATTTTTTCCGGCAATAACTGCCTGTCGGCGGCTTGGCGGGCGCGTTCACCCCTCCTCGTTCCTCCCCTTGGTGAGGGGAGGAGGTTGGTTATGTACTGCCATACGCCGGTGCGCTACGCGTATGACCTAAAAGATTATTATTATCAAAAATATTCGTGGCACGCGCGGCCGGTTTTTTTATTTTTTGTGATGCTCGCGCGCCTGATTTACCAACGGGGAATTAAAAAAATGGATTTAGTATTAGCCAATTCTCGCAACGTACAAGCGCGCCTGCGGCATTATTGCGGCGTAAAAAGCGAAGTGGTTTATCCGCCGATTGATTTAGAAAAGTTTCAACTGGCAATGTACGCTGGCGCAGAAATGGCAAGAAAGGGCGGCTATTATTTGTCTTTTGGCCGCTTAGACCCGCTCAAACGAGTGGACGACATCGTGCGGGCGTTTCATTTAATGCCAAACAAAAATTTGGTGGTTGCTTCCGGCGGACCAGAGCTCGAGCGTATTAAACAATTGGCGCTCGGGCACGATAATATTGAAATTTTAGGATTTGTGAGCGATGCCAAGTTAGCCGAACTGGTAGGCAACTGCATCGCGAGCATCTATATTCCGCGGCAGGAAGATTTTGGCATGACGCCGCTGGAAGCCGCCGCCGCCGGCAAGCCGACAATTGGCGTTAATGACGGCGGTTTGCGCGAAACGATAATGCACTGGCAAACCGGTTATCTAATTCCGAAAGATTATATCATTGAAGATTTAGTTAAAGCAGTGCAGTGGCTGGATGCGGACAGGGCAGGGGAGATGCGGCGCGCCTGCGAAGAGCAAGCGCAGAAATTTAGCAAAGATGTATTTATAGAAAAGGTAAAAAAGTATACTATTTAACTAAAATTAGATAAATATTAACAAACTATTGACAAAAGATAAAATTAGGTATATAATTCAAATAATTTAAAAAAATGGTCTTTGGAATAAAAAACAAAAGGGACAGAAAGGAAAAGGCAATGAAGTTAAAAGTAAATAAACAAGATAGAACATGGCAAGATATAATATTGCGAAGAGAAACAGAGGTTTATGCAATTACGATTGAAGTTAAACGACATTTTTTCCTTTCACTCGTATTTATTTTGGTTTCGATAGTAATTGTGCTAGTCAGTGTGATGACCGCCCCCAAAGAGGGAGAAGACGTATACCAAAATCACCAAACTGGCAATTATGAGGTTCAAAATACCTCATACCAGACTGGACCATGGAAAAATTTCTAATTAACTTAATCCGGGGATAAATTTTGGTCAGCGTAGAATTATCGCGCTGACCTTTTTTCTTTTTTATATAATACCTACACTTCTGTTGTTAAGCGGTTTTATGGTATAATAAGCACAGATGTTGATAAAAAATATCCCCATGCTTCGTAAACGCAAATTAACCTCCGCCCAGCCAAAAAAATTAAA
>Ga0155383_106_pt2 | contig 5540 bp, 8 predicted proteins | sample RifCSPhighO2_02_FD_106351 | JGI IMG/M metagenome (GOLD analysis project Ga0155383, IMG submission 106351) | Candidatus Falkowbacteria bacterium RIFCSPHIGHO2_02_FULL_45_15 | reverse complement strand
CGTAATAAAGCGCTGCCTTTTTTGGTTTCCGATATTAAGATGGCGCGCAAATATTTGCGATTTAACCGTCAAGCTAAAATGCTCGCCGCCAAATTTTGGCCTGGCCCGCTTTCTTTGGTTTTGGATTTTAACGCCAACGGCAGAAAAATTTTTAAAAAGTCAATCAATCAAAAAAGTTTTGACGCCGGCGCGAGAATTTCCAGCAATAAAATTGCCGCCTTGATAGTTAAAAAATTGGGCAAACCGCTTATTTCCACCTCGGCTAATTTGTCCGGCTGGCCGGCGGCAAGCGAGGCTAAAACAGTAATAAAATATTGGCAGCGCCGGAAGTTTAAACCGGATGTTATTATTGACGCCGGAAAGCTGCCGCCCTCGCTCGGCTCAACTTTAGTGGATGCGCGGAGCGGAAAAATTATCATATTACGTAAGGGGGATTTAGAGTCGATTATTAAAGAAGGAAAATAGTTGTTTGGACGTTGGAAATTAGTTATGGAAAAAAGAAACTGGAAATTAGCGCGCCCGGTTTGTTAGCAACTTGCTGTTTTCTGTTTTCCAATTTCTATTACTAATTTCCATTTTCTACGTAACAAATTTTTTAAGCATATTTAAGTTTAATCTTTATGACTGACGGGTTGCAATTAGTGGACACGCACTGTCATCTTAATTTTGGCGCTTTTAAAGACGACAGCGACGCGGTTATCCGCCGCGCTTTAGACGCGCGCACGGAAATGATAATTGTCGGGGCGGAACATAAAAGTTCTAAGAGGGCGATAACCATTGCCACTCGTTACGACCGGGGCGTGTACGCGGCGGTTGGTTTGCATCCGGTGCATTTGCAGGAAACGGAGTTTAAAGAAGAGGGGACTAAAGTAATAACTAAAGCCGAGAGCTTTGACCGCGATTTTTATGAACAATTGGCAATATCGCCCAAAGTAGTGGCGATTGGCGAAATCGGCTTAGATTATTATTACCTTTCCCAAGAAAATGCGGAGGCGCAAAAAAAGTTGCAGCAGGAAACCTTGCGGCAACAACTGCGGTTGGCTTATGATTTAGATAAGCCGGCGATTATCCATTGCCGCGAAGCGCACGATGATTTATTGCCGCTGTTAGATAATTTCTGCCGCGCGCATCGGGTGGCTAAAGAAAAATTGCGCGGCGTACTGCATTGTTTTTCCGGCAATTGGGATTTAGCCTGGCAGTATTTTGCTTTGGGGTTTTTAATTTCTTTTACCGGTTTGATTACTTTCAACGACTCTTGGGACGAATTGATCCGCAAATGCCCGCTGGATAAATTAATGATTGAAACCGACAGCCCGTTTATGTCGCCCGCGCCTTTCCGGGGGCAGAGAAATGAGCCGGCGCGCGTAGTGGAAGCGGCAAAAAAGATTGCCGAGTTAAAAAATATTAAATTAGAGAGCGTGGCGCAGGCAACGACTGAAAACGCAAGCAATTTATTTAAAATTTGAGTAAAATAAAAGACGCGTTTCCAGTAAACAATAGTCCGTCCAGGCCCGCTGACTATTTTTTACTTTCCACGCGCCTTAAAAATGAGCGATAGATAGGATCTGGCGGGGTTCGAACCCGCGACTTCCTTCGTGCAAAGAAGGCGCTCTCCCAGCTGAGCTACAGACCCAATGTCGCTTATATTAAATTGTTAATAAAAAATTGTCAATTAGGAATTTGATTTATTTTTAGCGCGCCACATAATTATCCACTTGTCAATTGACCCGATCTTATTTTTAATCTATAATTTTAAGCGAAAGTATTGCGGAAAACATGCGTTCCCGCGGCTCAACGCGGTATTTTGTTTTCACTAGCAAATTAGCATGGAAAACGATAACAAAGAGCCAGCCAAGAAAGTGGAAGCGCCGTGGTGGCAGCCGGCGTTATTAATGTTTTCGCGGTTGTCCGGCTGGATAATAGGCCCGATAATTTTAGCCATCTTTTTAGGCAAATGGCTGGACAAGCGCTATGATACCGAACCGTGGCTGTTTTTAGTTTCTATCGGCGCCGCCTTTCTAATTTCTATCGTTGGTTTGGTAAAGGACGCGATGAAGGAGATAGAGAAGTTTGATAAAAAATAATAATTTTTAAAAATTAAAAAATTAAAAGTTAGAAAAGATGGGAGAGGGACAAAACAATTTTATAAATACGGAAAATAATATCGGAACCCAAAGCTTAACTGCCGAAATTAAGCACGAACAGACCCTTTTTGCCGAGCCGATTTACTATCTGGGAGATTTCGCGGTTACCAACTCGCTTTTGGTCAGCTGGGCGGTAGTGGCGATTATTATTGTTTTTTCTCTGGCCTTGCGCTTAGGAATAAAAAAAATTCCCGGCAAAATACAGGGCGCCTATGAGATGGCGATAGAATGGTTTTTAGCCACCTTTGATTCCATTACCGGCTCCCGCGCCAAATCCGCGCAATTTTTTCCGCTGATTTTTGCTTTTTTCATTTTTATTTTATTAAACAACTGGTTCGGACTTTTGCCGGGGGTAGGCACGATTGGCCAAGTGGTAGTGGAAGACGGCGAGGAGGCGTTAGTGCCGTATCTGCGCGGCGGCACGGCCGATTTAAACACGACTTTAGCGTTAGCGTTAATCGCGATTATCGCTTCGCACCTGTTTGGAATTTTTAAAGTCGGGGTCTGGAAGCATTTTAACAAATTTATCAATCTTAAAGCATTGGCAGAAATTCCTAAAAAGGCGGTAAGAGAGCCGACGGTAATTTTTGTTAATCCCATTCAAGCTTTCGTCGGTTTGGTAGAAATTGTCGGCGAGCTGGCTAAAATCGCTTCCCTGTCCTTTCGTTTGTTCGGCAATATTTTCGCGGGCGAAGTGCTGCTTGGGTCTTTAGCCGCTTTGGTCGCCTGGCTGGTGCCGATTCCGTTTATATTTTTGGAGCTGATCGTGGGAGTAATTCAGGCCCTGATATTTTCAATGCTGACGCTAGCGTTTCTTACCATTAACACCAGCGCGGAAGAACATTAAAAATTAGGATTTAAAAATTTGTAAAACATGAAAGTTAGACCGACGTTAAATAAACAATTAAACCGTCGATTAAGTAACTAACTTTCATAGAAAGGATAAAAGTATGGATTTCACAATGTTAGCCAAAGCGCTGGCGATTGGCATCGGCTCCATCGGCCCGGGCCTCGCTATCGGCAAAATTGGCGCTAAAGCGATGGAATCAATCGGCCGCAATCCGGAGGCAACCGGCAAAATTTTAGTGCCGATGTTGCTCGCGGCCGCGTTTGCGGAAGCAATCGCCATTTACGCGCTGGTAGTGGCGTTTTCCATCAAATAGTAGTTTTTCAGACGAGAGCCGATTTTTTTTGGCTCTCGGAGTAAGATTATTAAAAAATTGCGTAATATGGGCGAAGTCATCTCCACTTTCCACATTGACGTTAGATTGTTAATCGCGCAGGCGGTTAACTTTGCCATAGTTTTTGTAATTTTATATTACTTTGGCATTAAGCCGCTGATGAAAATTTTAACCGAGCGCTCAAAAAAAATTGAGGACAGCTTAAAAAACGCGACGAAGATTGAAAAAGAACTTCAGCAAACGGAAAGCAAACGCGCCGAAGTGATAAAAAAAGCCAAACAGGAAGCTAACGAACTTTTAGCCGAAGTGGAGCGCCAAGGCGAAGAGCGCCGGCACGAGATGACAGCCAAAGCAAAAGAAGAAATTGTTAAAATTGTCGCTAAAACGAAAGAAGATTTAGCGATTGATAAAGCAATAATGCTCAAGCATGTAAAAGAGGAGGCGGCGGAAATGATTGTGAACGCGGTGGAAAAAGTTTTGGGTAAAAAACTTACTAACGCCGATGACAAAAAATTTATAGAAGAGGCGGTGCAAGAGGTTAAAAAATAAAATAAATCGTCAAATTATGAAAGTCAGCTTTAAACAATACGCTCAATCGCTATACGAAGTTGTCAAGGAAGCGGAATCCGACGGCGATATTAAGGCGGAAGTTGAAAATTTCGTAAAAATAATCGCGGCGCGAAGAGATTTAGGCAAAACGGGGAGAATTATCGCGGAGTTTGAAAAAATTTGGAATGAGGAACGGGGAATAACGGAGGGCGAGTTAATCAGCGCCAGAGAATTAGATAAAGAAATCGTCGCCTTGTTGCACAGTTACCTCGTTAAATTGCTGTCCGTGAAAACAGAGGTTAAATTAGAGAACAAAATTGATAAAAGTATTTTAGGCGGGTTTGTGGCAAAAGTTGGCGATACGGTGGTTGACGGGAGTCTAAAAAGGCAGCTGGCAAGTTTAAAAAATAAATTAGTTAGATAAATGTCATTGCGAGTCCCGCAGTATTGCGGGGCGAAGCAATCCCGTGAAATCTGTAACGGGATCGCCATGTCGCTTCGCTCCCTGCCTGCCGGCAGGCAGGCTCGCGATGACAATAATAAATATGCGAACCAAAGAATTCATCGTCGAACAATTAAAGCAACAAATCAGTGATTTTAAAAGCGAAATTAAGGCAGAAAAAGTCGGCACGGTCGTAGAAGTCGGGGACGGCATCGCGCGTATCTCCGGTTTATCCGAAGTAATGTCCAGCGAAATGTTGGAATTTGATTCTGGCGGAGAAAAAATTTACGGCGTGGCGCTCAACCTGGAAGAAGACACGGTGGGGGCTATTATTTTGGGCGATTATTTGAAAATAAAAGAAGGGGATACGGTAAAATGCACGCAAAGAATTTTACAAGTGCCGGTCGGCGAGCAAGTTATCGGCCGCGTCGTTAATCCGTTAGGGCAGCCCTTAGACGGCAAAGGGGAGATAAAATCCGATAAATTTTATCCGATTGAAAAAATCGCGCCCGGCGTAATTACCCGCGAATCAGTCAAACAGCCGGTGCAAACCGGCATCAAGGCAATTGACGCTATGATTCCGATTGGGCGCGGGCAGCGCGAACTTATTATCGGCGACCGCCAAACCGGCAAAACCGCGATTGCAGTTGACGCCATTGTTAATCAACAAGGGCAAGGAATGAAATGCATTTATGTGGCTATCAGCCAAAAAGAAAGCAAGGTCGCGCGTATCGTGGCCGAATTGGAGCAGCGCGGAGCGCTTGCCTATACGACGGTTGTTTTGGCTGGCGCCTCCACGCCCGCATCGTTATCCTATATCGCCCCTTACGCCGGCTGCGCCATGGGCGAATATTTTATGGATAAGGGCGAAGATGTTTTAGTGGTTTATGATGATTTAAGCAAACACGCCGTTGCTTACCGCCAGATTTCGTTGCTCTTGCGCCGGCCGCCGGGGCGCGAAGCTTATCCGGGCGACGTATTTTATTTGCATTCAAGGTTACTGGAGCGCGCGGCGAAGTTAAATAAAAATTACGGCGGCGGCTCGTTGACGGCGTTGCCGATTATTGAAACGCAAGCCGGCGACGTGTCGGCCTATATTCCCACTAACGTCATTTCCATTACCGACGGGCAGATATTTCTAGAAACCGATTTGTTTTACCAAGGCATCCGGCCGGCGCTGAACGTCGGCATTTCGGTGTCGCGCGTCGGCTCCAGCGCGCAGAT
>Ga0155383_125_pt3 | contig 5566 bp, 6 predicted proteins | sample RifCSPhighO2_02_FD_106351 | JGI IMG/M metagenome (GOLD analysis project Ga0155383, IMG submission 106351) | Candidatus Falkowbacteria bacterium RIFCSPHIGHO2_02_FULL_45_15 | reverse complement strand
TGCAGTAATTTTTTTCATAACTTTATAAATTTAAGTTATTTATCTTATTGTCACCTTTAGAAACAACTCGTCGTAGAAGTCGCCCATCCGCCTACATTCATACCAGCTGCCACGCTCGGCCAGTAGTAAAGTTGCGTATCCTCCGCTGTTTTTATTCGGAAACAAGGCTTACCTAGATCAATAGTAGAGGTCGCCGTGCCGCTGCCGACTGCAAAGGTGGCTGATGGCGTAGTGGTGGCAACGCCAATTCTATTATTTGTCCGATCAGTCACTAAAGTATTAGTGTCAACCAATAAGTTACCACTAGAGTTTACTTCTAATAATGTAGCCGTGCTGGAGCCAATAGTCAAAGCAGACATTCCTGCTTCAGCATTGAGAGAGAATTGAGCGTAAGGCGTGCTGGAACCGATACCTATCTTTTCTGCCGAAACATCAGCGAACAGTAGGTATGTATTGGTTGTTCCATCCCATCGTAGGTCAGCTGAATCACCGGCACTTTCATTACCACGCAAAACGCCGTTAGTGTCTACGCGCAGATATGTTGCCGTAGATGAACCGATAACAAAAGCATTGTCGCCAGCATTAGTATCAATAGAAAGCGTTGCCCAAGGAGTGGTGGAGCCAACGCCTATTCTATCAGTAGAAACATCAACAAACAGATCAGAAGTATCAATTGTTAAATCATCGGAAAGGGTCGTCGCTCCGGTAACAGCTAAGGTGCTGGAAAGCGTTGCGCTGGTAAGTGTCGATAATCCGGTAGCATCAATCGTACCGGTAGAAATATTATTATTGATAGTGGTAGCCGCTAGGACGATACCTGTGGTAGTAAGGGTGGTTACAAGGGTCGCCGTAATCACTTGTAATATAATTCGCGATTTAATGAATTTTTTCATAAAACTTAATTTTATTATGATACTTAAAATTAATAATTAGGCCTAAAGAATTATTAATTTTTCGTACGATAAAAATTAATTGTAATTAATTTATTTTGCAGGCCTCTTAAATTTAAGAAGCCGAGTTCGACCTTTAATGTTTTTATTTAAGACCTTTTTAAATTAAATAAACAAAAAAACCAGTTATTCCAAAATAAAAATAACTAGTTTTTATCAACAAAATAAAACGCCGTTCTTCCCGTGTCCGCTTTGGTACGGCCAAATTGTTTAGCCGTGATTTTATTAACTGTATTAAGTGTATTAAGCATGGGGATATTCTTAATGTGCTTTTTAGTATACAATATTTTAACAAAAAAAGCTATCTTGTGGATAACTTTAGTCATTAAAACATAAAAGCATAAAAACATTAAAACAAAAATACAAATAAATGCTCTTGTGTTTTAATGCTCTTGTGTTTTAATGCTCTTGTGTTTTAATGCTTTAATGCCAACGAACTCTTCTTTCCATTCTTTCACGAATTTACCTATGCCATCCCGCCCCAATTTATTTTTTAAACGCGGGCTCTGATGCGCCCACCCGAGCAAAGAACCCATCTCCAAACTATAGCGATTACCTTCTATCAGATAGAGAACTTCTTTAGTTTTAATGGCTCGTCGGATAGTTTTTTGCTCCACGCCTAATAATTTAGCCGCTTGCGTTACCGACAACCATAATTTATTAGAAATAGGCAGGTCTTTTTCTTTTATTTTCATTTTTATTTATTATTGAAAGTCTACAAATTTGTGGACTTTAAATAAAAAGACATAAATTATTGATTGTCCAGATTTTATTAGACTTTAAAATAAATAATATTATCTTCTTTTGTCAATAGTCCAGATTTTTATGGACTTATCTTTAATTATTTTCTCATATTATTATTTTTTTTGCAAATTTTAAACATAATGGATCTCGGGCACGGAACTTACTTTAAGGATTAAAAGTAGAATTAAGCTATGCCGTAAACAGCGTATACATATAGAAAACTCAATTATTTGACTCCAATTTATTTTTATCTTATAATCAAAGTAAAGATACCTTTTAGCGAATATTCGCTATTTTTTATATTATTTAATAAATATACCCATATTATTGCTGTAACATTTTTATCTTTTTTACGTATAATATGTTAAAATCAGGCAGTTTACAGGAAAAAATTTTAGTGGGAAGGTTGAAATTAAAAGACAAAGAAGCTTTTTCCCATCTTTATGATTTTTATTTGGATAAAATATACCGCTTTATCTATTTTAAAGTAACCAGCGTTTCCGAAGCGGAAGATTTAACCTCGCAAACTTTTTTAAAAATTTGGCAATTAGCTTTAGAGGGGAAAATAAAGGTAAACGAATCATTCCAGTCGTTGTTGTATAAAGTGGCGCGTAATTTGGTGATTGATTATTATCGCAGTTCTAACCGAGAAAAAAATAAAATATCGCTAGAGGAAGCTACTCACATTGCCGAGGCCGACGCCCATTTAGACCAAGCGGCGGACGTTAAAATAGAAATGGAAATAATCGGGCGCAGATTAAAAAAATTAAAAAGCGAATACCAAGAAATTATTATCTTACACTTCATCAACGAGCTAACCATTAAAGAAATAGCCAACATTTTAGAAAAGAAACGAGGCAACATCAGAGTAACGTTGCATCGAGCGTTGAAAGCTTTAAGAGACGCGCAATAATTTTCCGCGACAAAATGGAAAAAGACATTATCACGCAGCTGCAAAGCTTGCGCACAATTAAGCCCAAAGAGAGCTGGCGGCTCGCCCAAAAAGAAATTCTCTTGCGTCAGATTTCCTCTGCCGCGCAGGAGATAGGAGCGAGGCGATATTTTTGGTTTTATCTAAAAGAGGTTATCCAGCATGAAGCGGCGCTTATTGGCCAGCCAATTGTTGGAGTTGCGGTGTTAATTTTGTTAATGGTTGGCGGAGGCGTATTCAGCATCAGCGCCGCTTCGGGAGCGACGCCGGGCAGCTTTCTTTATACGGTTAAATTGGTAAGCGAAAAAACGAGATTTGCTCTAGCCATCAATTCGGAAGATAAAGCAAGATTAAACGTTAAATTTGCCGAGCGCCGCGCCGAAGAAATAAAAGGTTTAGCGGATAAGGACGCGCATATCATACTTAATGAAGTAGCCGACGACTTAAAAGAAGAAATTTTTTCCGCCCAGGAACAACTGAAACAGGTGGAAGTTAATAATCCCGGCACCGCCGTTGATTTAGCTAAGGACATTGAAAACAAAACGACCGTTTTGCGGCAAAAGCTGCAGGAAACAAAAGAAGTGCTGGCTAAAAGCGGCAGTTCGGCTAACAGCAAAATCAATGAAGCGATTCGCAGCGTGGATGAAGCGGGTTTAAGCGCTTTAGGCACCATCGTTAAATCTGCCGGAAAAAATAATACCGTGAATAAAAAAGAATTAAGCCAGAGAGTGGCGTCAAAATTAAACATAACTAAACGAAAAATTACCGAGGTTCAGGAAGACGTTAATAAAGTATTCAGCGCCGGCTTCAGCCGCAGCGAGAGCGGGTTGCAGATATACCAAGCTCCCAATAACGTTACTGACATAGAGACTAAGAAAAAAGCCGAAGCCAAAACTAAAGAAGCAAGCAAAATAATTACCGAGGCAGAACAGTTGCTGGATGACAATAATTATCAAGAGGCAGTTAATAAGATAACGGCGAGCGAGCAGATATTAAATGAGGCCGCACAGGCGGTTGTTCAAAAAATTATTGAACAGTCGGACGAAACAATCAGCAGTACCACCCCTCAAGTCAAAGGAGCAATTGATCAGCTTGGCGATGGGGAAGAATCAGCCGAGAGCGCGTCAACTACTATCGGCAACTAACAATAAGTATTTTTTGTTATAGTTAAGACATATAGTAAGACAACCCTTTTTCTATCTTGGTTGCGAAAAGCAAGCCATTAAAAGTAAAACATAATAACTAGAAAAAGGACGTGTTCCTATATGGGGCAGGCTTTAGAAAAAAAGGTCGACTATATTATAAATTTATAATATGGCTAGAGTCTTTATTAAGCGCCTTTATAAATATTTTCGATTTGTCGCATTCTTGCTCAACTTATCAGTCAAGCAGTAAAAATCAACAAGCTTTCCCCCCACACTTACTCCCCAACTTTTTGGGAGCAGGGGGAAATAAATTTCCACTCTCTGCATTCTTACTGCCGCCCATGCGCGGTTGGGTGTAGGTGTGGGGGGGATGGGATTCCGGTTGATTTTTATTTAATCAAAGACGAAAAGTTAACGGGAAAAACGGCAAATTTATAAATTTATAAAAGCGCAACTTAAGAAAGGAATAATTTACGTATGAGTAAATTACGAAAAATTTTTACTATCAGCGTCATGCTGATGACGATTTTGTCCATGAGCGTAGTCGTAGCGCCGCAAGCGCAAGCAGCGGCGAGTGCCGGCGACCTCATTAAAATGTCAGGATTGTCTTCAGTCTATTATTTGGCTGCTGACGGTAAACGTTATGTTTTCCCTAATGAGACTAGTTATTTTTCCTGGTACAGTGATTTTTCTAGCGTCGTAACCGTTTCCCAGTCCGAACTGGAAAGTTACCCGTTAGGCAAAAATATCACCATGCGGCCAGGCACTAAATTAGTTAAGATTACCACCGACCCCAAGGTGTACGCCGTAGAAACGAATGGCTCCTTAGTTTGGGTGCCGAGTGAAACGGTTGCTAACACCTTATATGGCACTAACTGGGCCAGGAGAATAGTTGACGTTCCGGACGCTTTCTTCACTAATTACACGATTGCTACCGGTAAACAGGTAAGCGCAACCGCTTATCCAACGGGGAGTTTGGTAAAGTTTAGCGGCTCTACTGATGTCTATTATATCGCGAGCGACGGCAAAGCGCAGAAAGTGGAAAGCGCGGCTATGAGCGCCAACCGCTTTAAGACTGCCGATGTCATTACTGCTCCGGCTTCCGTTACGATGCCAGCCGCCGGCACGGCTATTGCCAGCGCGGTCGCTACTTTAATCGATACCTCTTCTGGCGCGGGCGGAACGGCGGCGGTAGCTACCGGTTCGGGCGTATCAGTGGCTTTGGCCTCTGACACTCCAGCCGCGGCTACGGTCGTTACCGACACGGCTGACGGCGCCCAATCAATGATTCCGGCGTTTCGGCTTAACTTTACCGCGGCGGCTGACGGCGATGTGGCCGTTAAGACCGTTAAAATCACCCGTGGCGGCATTTCGGCCGACACCGATGTGGTAAATATGTATTTACTGGATGGTTCAACGGTCGTTGCCTCTAGCCCGTCAATTTCCACGAAAGTCTTTACCTTTACGAATTCGGCAGGGATATTTACCGTTACGCGCGGCACTACTAAAGCAATAGACGTTAAATTTGACCTGAAAGGTAACGCCACTGCCGGCATCACCATTAATTTCGCAGTTGCATCAGCTTCTGATGTTACTACCGGCGGTGCGGCGGTTTCAGGGGCATTCCCAATAACCGGTAACACCTTTACTTCCGCGAGCGTGACCGACTTAGGTAAATTAACCATTACCAACGTCTCTCCGACCGCGGCCGGTAACGTTGACCCACAGGACAACTATGAAATTTGGCGCTTCACTGCGGCCGGCTCTTCCCAAGATGTTGAACTGCGCAAGATGAT
>Ga0155383_139_pt1 | contig 6504 bp, 6 predicted proteins | sample RifCSPhighO2_02_FD_106351 | JGI IMG/M metagenome (GOLD analysis project Ga0155383, IMG submission 106351) | Candidatus Falkowbacteria bacterium RIFCSPHIGHO2_02_FULL_45_15 | reverse complement strand
TTATGGTATAATAAGCACAGATGTTGATAAAAAATATCCCCATGCTTCGTAAACGCAAATTAACCTCCGCCCAGCCAAAAAAATTAAAATTAACTCCCGCGCAACTGGAGCAAACAGCCGCAATTTCTGAAATTGAGGCGATTTTGAATTTTAAGCATTCCTCGGAAGAACCGCTACTAAAACAACAGCCAAGAGCGAACGGTAAGCAAAAGGCGCAACTTAGAAGCAGATTAAACAAAACTGCGGGCAAGATTCAGCCAGCCGCGAACAGCAGGCAAGAGACGGGCAATTCAGCCGGCAGCGCCTTGAAAAAAAAGATTAATTTTTTGTCGGTGCGGCAAGAGGCCGCGCACTCGCCCTACACGGTTAATTTAAAGCGGATGTTAGAAGATCGCGAGCAAGATAAAAGTCTACCGATGCAAAATTGGAAAAAATTTCCCCGCTTGATCAAGGAGTTTCCGGCGCATAAAAAAGAGGCAATGGCCGCGATTAAAAACTATCCGCGCACGACGGTAACGCCTTGGGGAATTTTTTTGCAGGGGCTGGGAGTAATAAAAAGTACGGGCCTTGCCAGCGCGGATTATGTCGGCGGATTTTATAATAAACACCGCGCCGTTTTGGATGAGCTGTTAATTTTTAACCTGTTGGCTTTGGCGGAACTAACGCTCGCGCGGGCCTTTAAACTGACGGACAGACTTTTAATTTGGCTGGCGCAAAAAATTAGGCGCTTTAAATTTTCCAATAAGTTTATCTCTTTCGGTAAAAATTTATTATCCTCCGCGGGGAGGGCAGCCAGTTTTTTATTTAAGAAAATAGAAGGCGCGCCGCAGGCAGCCGCCGCTTTTTTTCGCTCTAGCCGCCAATCTTTAGCGGCGGCGGAAACAGCCGTTAAAAATAAAACGACTGACATCGCCGATGACGTTGCCGCGCGGCAGGCAAAAATTATTGACCGGGCAGCGGATTTTTGGGAACGCTTAAAATTAAATTTGCGTTCGTTAAAATTTTTGCCGCCGCTGGCTTGGCAGCGGCAATTAATCGGTTTTACTTTGATGGCCATAGCGCTTGTTTTGCCTTTAAAATTACTGGGCTACTTTAACGTTTTACAGGATGCGCGCGGGCGGATTTTGGGCGAAAGCGAGCAAGCCGTCAATAATTTGCGGGCGGCGTTGCAAGGCACAAGCGAGCTTAATTTTAATCTGGCCGCTAACCATTTTTCTTCGGCGGCCGACAGTTTTTCCCAAGCGCAGACTACTTTGTCGCGTTACGCCGGCTTAATCAAAGTGGCTGACATTTTGCCCGGCAAGCAAGCAAAGTTAATCGCCGCCGGGCAAGCGTTAATTTCCTCGGGCGAGACCGCCGCTAAAGGGGGAGAGTATTTAGCGCTGGCAGTCGATAGTTTGCAGTTAGGGGAAACGGTCGGCATTGCGCCGCTAAGCGAACGTTTAATTTCCTTTTCCCAATACAGTAGGCGCGCTTTGGCCGAGCTGAAAAAATTTGAGCGGGAAATTAATGACATTGACCTGAAAACAATCGCGGCTGTCGATATGGCCGGCAAAGAACAGATAGCGGCCGCGCTGCAACAGCTGCAGGAAAGCAAAGGCGCCGTTATTAACGGATTAGAAACAATAACTTCTTTGAGTGAAATATTGCCGGTATTTTTAGGAGCAGAGATTGATACCCGCTATTTGTTGATTTTTCAAAATAACGCCGAAATGCGCGCGAGCGGCGGTTTTATCGGCAGTTTTGCTCTGGTTGATTTCAGGCAAGGGGAAATTAAAACAATTGAAGTGCCAGGCGGCGGCAGTTACGACCTGCAAGGCGGTTTGCATAAGCGCTTTTCCTCTCCCGAGCCGCTGCATTTAATAAATTCGCTCTGGGAATTTCAGGACGCCAACTGGTGGCCGGACTGGCCGCTGTCCGCGAAAAAAATCGCTTGGTTTTTTGCCAACGGCTGGGGTTCAACCGTTGACGGCGTTATCGCGTTAGACCCGACTTTTTTTGAAGAATTGTTGGCGGCCATCGGGCCGGTTGATTTACAGGCGGAATATGGGGTAACCGTTGACCACGATAATTTTTACGATATCGTGCAGGCGCAGGCGGAGCGCAAAGACACTAAAAAGCCAAAAGTCATCATCCGCGATTTAGTTGATAAAATCGTAACTGAATTGCCGGCGCGCTTGAACGCGGATAATCTGTTGGCTATCGGCAAAGTAATAGAGCAAGCGCTCGCGGAAAAACACATTTTATTGCAGTTTAATGACGAAGAGTTGCAGAAATTCGCGTTGGCGCAGGGCTGGGCCGGCAACATTAAAGATACGGCGAGCGATTATTTGGCGGTCATTAACACCAATATCGCGGGCGGCAAAAGCGACCGTAAAATAAAACAGCGGGTTGAACATCAAGCGAGCGTGACGCCGGATGGCGCAATCATTGATACGCTGACGATTATTAGAGAGCATACCGGGCAAAAAGGCGAACCGTTTTCCGGCGTGCGCAACGTGGATTACCTGCGCGTTTACGTGCCGCTCGGAAGCCAACTGCTGGACGCGAGCGGATTTTCCGTCCCGGACGAAATTTATTTTGACCCGCCGGCCGAGGGCGCCGATATTGACCCGGACATTGAATCAGCGGAAAGCACGGCTAAAGTCGACCCTCAAACCGGAGTAAAAATTTATCGTGAGTTTAAAAAAACGGTTTTTGCCCATTGGACGCAAGTAGACCCGGGCAAAAGCATAACCATCAAATTTAAATATAAGCTTCCTTTTAAATTAAATAATATAAAAAAATCAGCCGGCCTGTTAGCGTCTATCTTGGCAACCGAACCGAATGTCAGCCCTTATTCGCTGTTAGCGCAAAAACAGCCGGGCAGCGTCACGACCGATTTTACCAGCGGGTTGCGCCTGCCAAACAACATGGAAATAGTCTGGGCCAGGCCGGCAGAGGCGGATGTCAATAAGGACGGCTGGCAGGTCCAAAGCGACTTGCGGCAGGACGGTTTTTGGGCGGCGTTGATTGATAACCAATAAAAAACTAAAATCAAAAACTATGAGCAATAAAAACCAATTTTTAGACGACATTATCGCCAAAAATAGAGAAGGAATTTTTTGGCCCGAGGGCGAAGCCATCAGCTTAAACGAAGAGGCGGCAGCGCCCGACGAAGGCCAAGAGTTAGTCGGCATCAATCAAGACGCGATGGCGGACGCTTTGCAGCAAATAGCAAAGGGCGAAGAAAATAGTTTTTCTTTGCGGGAAGTTGATCAATCAGCCGTTAACGATGAGGAGCCGCTTTCCCGATTAGCCGGTGAATTAAAAGAAGAGCGGGCCGAGCAGGATAAGGAAGAAAGAGCGATTTTTCAAACGGAAATCGTCGGCGCAGTTTCGCCTTTAGCGGACTTTCAGAGAGAGGCGGAAGAGAAGGAAGAGGAAAGGGAAGAAACGGTTACTCTGCCCAAACAAAAAGTCATTTTTATCCAAAAATTAATCAATAACATCAAAGAAAACACGCGCCGCCTGGAAGAGCTGTTAAGCGGCAATTGGGAGGAAGAAAACGGGGCGATTGGCATTGAGCAGTTTGCGGCGCCGCCGGACGAGGAAACAACGAACGAGCAATCAGGCGAAAAAGTGATTGAAGGCGTATTTAACGGCCAGCACATGATCGGGCCGGACGGCAAGCAGTACAACATGCCGCCCAACTACGCTTCCAAATCAAAGCTCGTGGAAGGCGACATTTTAAAATTAGTCATCGGCCAAAACGGAAAGTTCATCTATAAGCAAATCGGCCCCATTGAGCGGGAACGGATAATCGGCCTTTTAGCGCTCGGTAAAAACGGCGATTATTTCGTGGAGCAGGGCAGCAGACGCTGGCGCATATTAACCGCGAGCGTTACTTATTTTAAGGGGCAGACGGGAGACGAAGCGATAATTTTAGTCCCTAAATACGGCGAGAGCAACTGGGCGGCGGTGGAAAATATCATTACGCGTAACATGTAACACCTAACACATAACATTAATAACGAACTTTTATAAAGAACAATAGATTATTATGACATGAAAGGAGATTATTATAATGGCAGATTTGATGTCAGTACAAATGTGGGGTATTGTTTTCGTAGCTTGCTTGTTTGGGTTATTTGTTGACGCGATTTTATTCGGCCACCAAATGAGAAGAATTCGTAAAAGAATTTTAGATAGGAAAGGAAAAATAATCACGGTTAAGGGAGCTGATTAAGAAAAAAATTCGCTCTTTTATGTGCCGCGCCTCTCTTAAGTAAGAGAGGTTTTTTTTAGTCAACGGCGCATTTGCTTTTTTTGTTTTCTCCGAGTAAAATAATTATGTCCCGCTTTACGGACTTTAAGGATTTTTGACTAATTATTTATGCCTACCTTTTACCAAAAATACCGCCCGAATAATTTTGCCGAAATCGTCAACCAAAACCACATCAAAATAACTTTGCAAAATGAGCTGGAAACCGAGCAAACGGCGCACGCTTATCTTTTTTGCGGGCCGCGCGGCACGGGCAAAACGACCATGGCGCGCGTGTTCGCTAAAGCGCTCAACTGCGAGCAACGGGCTAAGGGAGAGTCCGAGCCCTGCGGCAAATGCATGCCTTGCGAACAAATCAAGCAGGGGACGAGTTTGGACATTGTGGAAATTGACGCCGCCTCGCACACGGGCGTAGACAACGTGCGCGACAACATCATCGCCAGCGCGCGCGTTTCCATCACTCCGGGAAAATGGCGCGTGTTCATTATTGACGAAGTGCACATGCTTTCTATCTCCGCGTTTAACGCGCTTTTGAAAACTTTGGAAGAGCCGCCCGCCCGCGCCGCTTTTATTTTATGCACGACTGAAGTGCATAAGTTGCCGACTACCATTATTTCCCGCTGCCAGCGGTTTGACTTTAAGCGCATCAGCGTCGGCGATATCGTGCAAAAGCTTAGCTATATCGCGGGCAAGGAAAACGTTAAGGTAGAGAAAGGAATTTTAGAAACAATCGCGCGGCACAGCGAGGGGCATATGCGCGACGCGGAGAGCCTGCTTAACCAGGTATTTTCCATCAGCGGGCCGGAAATAACGCAGGAAAAAGCGGATTTAGTGCTGCCGCATTCCAACATTAATTCGGTGATTGATTTAATTAATTTTATCATAAAAAAAGACAGCGCGCAGGCGATTCGCTTAATCAACCAACTCGTTGACGACGGCGTGGATTTAAAGCAATTCAGCAGTGATTTAATTGAGAGCGCGCGCCGGATGATGCTGGCTAAATTAAGCCAAAGTTTGGCGGAAAAATACGCGCAGGATTTGGGGCAGGCGATAGAGGAGCGCATCCGCCCGCTGTTAGCGGCCACGACGATTGAGCGCTTAGTGGATGTTATTAACGCTTTTTCGCAGGCGCAAGCGGAGTTAAAGTCAAGTTTTATCGTCCAGTTGCCGCTGGAAATAGCGGCCATTAAGCTGGGTGCTGCTGTTTCGGGCGGAACGGCTGCTAAACCGGCCTTTATCGCTCCCATCAGCCGCTTGCAGCCCTTAGGCGCGGCTGAAGCCCGTCCGGCGGCGGCCGGGCCGGCAGTGGCTGTTAATCTGGAAGAGGTCAAAGCCAAATGGGCCGAGGTGCTGACGCTGGTTAAAAAATACAACCATTCCCTTTCTTTTATTTTAAAAGTGTGCGAGCCGCGGGAAATAGGCGGAGTATTGCATTTGGTTTTTAAATATAAGTTTCATAAAGAGCGGGTGGAACAGCCGACCATCCGGCAGATTTTAGCGCAAGCGATGCAGGAAGTTTTTGGCGGCCCGGTAAATTTTAACGCGTTGCTGGATGAAAATTTAGTGATTGAAGGAAATAATTTCAGCGATGCAGCCGGAAATGGGGGGGCGGTGCCGCTGGCGGAGGCGGCCGCGGAGGATAAAAAAGAAGATAAGCAACAAGGTAATGTAGACACGATTTTAAAAATGTTTGGGGGGAAGGTGGTAAATTAACCCTCGCCCCTAACCCCTCTCCCACGGGGAGAGGGGGAGAGTCCCGCAATACTGCGGGACGACGGGGTGAGGGAATTTTCGGGGATCGTCTAATGGTAGGACGCCAGGTTCTGGCCCTGGTAATCTAGGTTCGACTCCTAGTCCCCGAGCCAAATTGTATGTTTAGCGTTTGAAAAACTTTTAAGCTCGGGCGGGCAAAAAGGCCCCACTTCGCTAAAGCTACGAGGGGTAAAAAGGGGGTTGGGGGGAAGCCTGCCTGCCTGCCTGCCGGCAGGCAGGGAATTTTTGCCCGCCCTCGCTTCTTGCCCCGTAGCGAACGCAAAGCGTTCTGCTTCTGGGGTTCCGCCGCCGCCGAATTTCGTATTTCGTTTTGCGAAATGCGCCGCCAAAGAAGATGTTGCCCTTGCCCCATCCCTCCCGTGCGCGGGCAACATCATGAAACTCACTTTTTGTTTGCCAAATTTTAATATTTTTGATACCATTGTATTAAGCAAGTTGATATACACTCAATATAAGTAGTGTATTAT
>Ga0155383_136_pt1 | contig 6636 bp, 8 predicted proteins | sample RifCSPhighO2_02_FD_106351 | JGI IMG/M metagenome (GOLD analysis project Ga0155383, IMG submission 106351) | Candidatus Falkowbacteria bacterium RIFCSPHIGHO2_02_FULL_45_15 | reverse complement strand
CGTCCCGCCATATGGCGGAACTCGCTTCCCCTCTCCCGCTCGGCGGGAGAGGGGGCAGGGGGAGAGGGCTTCATTTATCACGGGCAAAATATTTTTAATGTGGTTGCGCGCGGCGAGTTCCGGGATAACTCCGCCGTAGGGGCGATGAATTTTTATCTGCGAGGAAACGACGTTAGAGATGACCTTAATTTTATCCGCTTTGCCTTCAATCAGCGCGGCGGCTGTTTCGTCGCAGCTACTTTCAATAGCTAAAATAATCATATTTTCTGTCATTCCCGCGAAAGCGGGAATCTAAGATTTTATAAAAGTTTGATAATGAGATTCCCGCTTTCGCGAGAATGACAATAGTATTATGTTTTTTTACTTTTTTTCTTTCTCCACTCTTTAATTTTTTTATGGTCGCCGGACAATAAAACTCTGGGTACTTTATATGTTTTGCCGTTGATGGTCAACGTTTCCGGTCGAGTGTAATGCGGGTGTTCCAAAAATCCGGCTGGGGAATGCGACTCAAACCGCGCCGACTCCTCATTGCCCAAGACGCCGGGCAGAAGGCGCGTAATTGAGTCCACCACCGCCATTGCCGGCAATTCGCCGCCGGTGAGAACATAATCGCCGACCGATATTTCTTCATCCGCGAATTGCTTAATTCGTTCGTCCACTCCTTCGTACCGCCCGCAGATTAAAATAATATTATCTCCCGAATGTTCGGGATTGGCATATCGCTTCGCCAGCGCTTGCGTCCACCTTTTCCCCTTAGCCGATAAAAGTATTATTTTTGATTTTTTCCCGCCGGCAGCGCTAGGCGCGGCATTGCCTGCCCGCAACTGTTGCAACGTTGCAGGCGGGCGGGAAGGTGTTTTAATGTTTTTATGTTTTAACGCTTTAATGATTGGTTCGGCCATCAGCACCATGCCGGCGCCGCCGCCGTACGGCCGGTCGTCCACCTGCCGATGCGCGCCCTCCGCCCAATCACGCAAGTTGTAAATTTTGATGGCGATGATTTTTTTTTCGAGCGCGCGTTTAATGATGCTCTGGGAAAAGTAAGAGCTGAAAATGTCGGGAAAGATGGTAATGATGTGAAAAGTCATAAATAACCTTATTGTCATTATACCAAAAAACCCCGCAAAATAAGTCGGGGTTTTTGGTTCTAGCTAAGTTTTAGAATTTATATCTTTAAATCGTCAACGGCGTCAGTAGAAATTTCTTCGCGCATTGCCCGACGCGGATGGGTACTTCCTTCCGGTTCGGCAATTTTTAAATTAACGCGGGCATTGTTTTGAGCGCCGACGATTTTTAAAAGCGTGCGAATGGACTTAGCGGTCTGGCCGCCTTTACCAATCACATAACCCATATCTTCCGGGTTAGTTTTGAGGGTTAAAAGAACCCCCCGCTCGTCGATTGTTCTCTCGGAGCGTACGTCTTCCGGGTGGGCAACAATTGCCTTGACTATGAATTCTAAGAATTCCTTGTCTGATATTGCCATATTTTTCTCCCTTTCCTCTTGCTTGGGCATTTTAGCCAGCGAAGAAGGCCTTACTAAATAAATTATTCCAATTTCGGAATATCACATTATATTATAACAGATAAATACAAATTGTCAAGAACTAAATTTTAACCCCTATCGGGGCAGTATTTTTAGCCTTTGGTTTCCGCATTTTCTTTTTCCTCTTGCTTTACTTCCTTTACTTCAGCCTTGGTTGCGGTTTTGACCGCAGCCTTTTGGCTGCTCCTTTTAATATGGGTAACATTAACTTTTTTCCCCGAATAAATATTATTAGTTATCAATAAATTATGCATGGTGGGCGAAACTGCCGCTCCGACGGACAGCCAATATTTCACCCGTTCGTTTTTTAGCTCTATTTTTTTGGTGCGAGGGTTGTAAGAACCTAATATTTCCAGCGCCCGGCCGTAAGTATCGCGCGCCTGCTCCGAAATAATAATACGGTAATAAGGCTGTTTCTTTTTGCCGATTCTGGCTAATCTTATTTTTAACATGCGGTTGAATTATAATAATAATAAATTAGTAATTTTTCTCCGATGACGAGTAATACCAGTTTATCCTTTTTAGCATAAATGTCAATTGGGTCAAATAACGCCTTCGGCCGCCGCTGGCTTTGGTTTTTCCGGTTTAACTTTTGGTTCTTCCCCCGGCCCATCCTCGCTTTGCTTGGCGGCCGCTTTATCGGCGGCGGAGGTTCCCAAAGGTTTAACGCTTAGACCTAAGCGATGGGCATCCGGCTCTATCGAAATTACGTAAAAATCATAAGATTTTCCCGCGGTAAATTTGTCATTAATTTTTTCTCCCGGCTTTAAGCCCAAGCTGGAAATATGGGCGAGCGCATGAATGTCGTCGTCCAACTGGACGAATAAGCCAAAGGGGTTGACTTTTAATACCGTGCCCGGCGTTTTTTTGTTAAGCTGATACCGCTCGGTTACCTTTCGCCAGGGGTCGGCAATTAATTTTTTTGCCGACAAGAAAATTTTAGCGCCGTCAATGTTAATAATTTCCGCTTTGAGCTTATCGCCGACTTTTATTAAGTCAGCCGGGTTTTCAATCCGCTGCCAAGCCAATTCCGAAATGTGGATTAATCCTTCCAGCCCTTCGCCGAAGCTGATAAAGACGCCGAAACTGGTAACGGCCGTAGCCACCCCCTCGACGATTGAGCCCGGCTTATATTGGGCGATCACGTCTTTTTGTTTGTCGCTCCAGGCTAATTTCTCGGAAACGATTAACTTATCCTCTTTATCGCTCAAGTCCATTACCTTTACTTCCATTTCTTTATTGATAAAGCTTTTTAATTTTTCAAAAATTTTACTTTTATCGCCGCCGCCGACGCGAGGATAGTTTTCCGGGGAAAGTTGGGACACGGGCAAAAAGCCGTTGGTTTGGCCGTAACTGACGATTAAGCCGCCCTTATTAGCTTCTTTAACTTTGACGATAATTATCGCCTGGTTTTCAAAAGCGGCTTGCAACGTTTCCCAAGCTTTTTGGTGGCCGGCGTAACTAAAGGATAACTCTAACTCTCCGTTTTCGTTTTCTAAATCAATCACCGTTGCTTCTATCTCGTCGCCTTCCTTAAGGTTGGCGTACTCCGGCGACTCGCGGTAAAGCTCTTTGCCCCGCACGATGCCTACCATTACTCCGCCAATGTCCAGTTTAATCTCGGATTTAGAGGCGACTATGACCGTGCCTTTCACGATGTCTCCTATTTTAGGCGCCGCTATTTCTTCGTCCGCCAATAATTCCGCAAAGGCGGTTGGTTTAATTTTTTGCTCGGTTGCTTTGTTTGTTTTTGACATGTTTTTATACTTGTGCCGGCTCAAGCAAGCACAAAAAAATTACCCTTAACCCGTTTTCCCGAATTATTTCGGGACTAAAGCCACCGTTTAATGGCCACGAGCCCTTCTAACGCCTTGATTTAGAAGGCTGAATAAGAGGCGTAAATTTTGTTAATACATCAATATTAACGCCGGGGTTAAAAAAAGTCAAGTTTAGGCATTATTAAGCGGGATATTTTGCTCTTTGTCAAAGTTGTCGGAGGAGGAGAATGTTGATACAATAAAGCCATGGAAACCCTGCTGATAATTTTAGTGATAATTTTAACGGCCATGATTGGCGCGATGTTTTTCGTTGTGCAAAAGAAACTGGGCGGAAAGCAAGACGGCCAATCCTTACTCATGCTCCAGCAGCAAATGGGCCAGATGACGCAAACGTTAGACGCTAAATTAGCGGAAGTGCATAAAGCCAGCCAAGACCAGTTTGGCCGCACGACCGGCATTATGCAGGGCGTGACCGAGCAAGCGCAAAAAATGCTTTCCGCCATCCATTCCCAGAGCCAAAACGCGATTGCCGCCGTGACGGAAAAATTAACCAAATTAGACGAAACCAACAAACAAGTGGTAAATTTTGCCGAGCAGCTGCAGTCGCTGGAAGACATCCTGAAGAATCCAAAGCACCGCGGCATTTTAGGCGAGTACCAGCTGGAAATGGTGCTGAAAAACGTTTTGCCGCCCGCGGCGTATAAATTGCAATACGAATTTGCCGACGGCGAGATCGTGGACGCGGCCATTTTCGTCAAAGACAAGATTATTCCGGTTGACTCAAAATTTAGTTTAGAAAATTACAACCGCATCGTGCGGGAAAAAGACCCGGCCGCGCGCGAACAGCTGGAAAAAGAGTTTAAATTGGATTTAAAAAAGCGCATCGACGAAACCGCCAAATACATCAAACCGAGCCAAGGCACGATGGATTTCGCTTTTATGTTCATCCCGGCGGAAGGAATTTATTATGATTTGCTGATAAACCAGGTAGGGGGGATTAAAGTCAACACGCGCGATTTAATTGAATACGCTTTCAGCCAAAAACACGTCATTATCGTTTCTCCGACCTCGTTCCACGCTTATTTGCAGACGGTGTTGCAGGGTTTGCGCGCGTTGCAGATTGAAGAAAGCGCGAAAGAGATACGGCAGCGCGTGGAACAGCTCGGCAAACATTTAGCGAGTTACGATGAGTATATGAAAAAGCTCGGCGCGAACCTGGGCACGACCGTCAATATGTACAACAGCGCCTATAAAGAGTTTGGCAAAGTGGATAAAGACGTGCTGAAAATTAGCGGCGGCAAAAGCCAGCTGGAGCCACTCACTTTAGATAGACCGAAAACAGAAGAATAATATATCAGTCCATAAAGTCAATAAAGTCGAAAGTCCATAAAGTCAAAGGAATGTTTATATATGACAATAGAAAAATTTGAGGATATTTTAGCGTGGCAAAAAGCAAAACAGCTCACGATTTACATTTACAGATTATTTAGAGATAGCAGAGATTTTGGTTTTAAGGATCAGATACTACGCGCGGTATTGTCAATTATGAATAATATTGCCGAGGGATTTGAGAGGAGAGGAGACAAAGAACTGAAAAATTTCTTGTTTATTGCTAAAGGTTCGTGCGCAGAAGTAAGGTCAATGTTGTATATAGCTTTAGAGTTGGGATATATTAATAAAAACGATTTTAACAATTTATATAATCTAACCACCGAAATTTCCAAAATGCTTTCCGGCTTTATTAAGGCTTTGTATCAATGACTTTAAGGACTTTATAGACTTTAAGGACTTTTGACTAATTCATCCCCATGCAATCTCTTACTTTAACAACCCTGCAGGAAGTAGCTTTTGATTTTAAGCATGATAGCTTTTTATCAAAATCAGCACCGGCGCTGCCCCAGGCGATTATAAAAACGCTCGCTTATTTTGACGTTTTTAATTTTCCGCTGACTGCTTGGGAAATTTATAAATACCTTTGGGTGGAAGATTTAGTTGATAAAAAGGTCAGTTATCTGGCGGTGCGGCGGGCGCTTAATGAATTGACCAACATTAACTATCAAGACGGATTTTATTTTTTGTCCGGGCAAAGCGAACTGGTGCCTTTGCGCAAAAGCCGCCAGCTGATCGCGCGGGAAAAGTATCGGCGAGCGCGCTGGGTGGCGGCATTGTTAAGCGTTTTGCCCTTTACTAAACTGGTCGCGGTCTGCAATTCTTTGGCTTATGACAATACGCGCCCGGAAAGCGACATTGATTTTTTTATCATCACTTCGGCGCGCAAAATTTGGACGGTGCGGTTTCTAGCGACGCTGATGTTGAAACTTTTGCGGTTGCGCCCGACGGCAGCGAGCAAGCAAAATAAAATATGCGTTAATTTTATCGTCGGCGAAGACGCGCTTAATTTGCAGCCGCTGCTGATCGCCGGCGATGTTTATTTTATTTATTGGTTCAAGCAGCTCGTGCCTTTGTACAATCAGGGCGGAATTTTTGGAAAATTCATCAAAGCCAACGATTTTATTGGCAAGGCCGTCAATAACTCCGTGCCGCCGCTGTTTTACAGCCAGAGGAGGATTGAACCTGAAGTGGCATTTAAAACGGCTAAGTTAGTTTTAGAAATAATCAGCGGCGGGGTTTGGGTGGAAAATTTTTGCCAAAAGATTCAACTTAAGCTGATGCCGCCTGCGCTCAAGCAACAGGCGGGCGCGAGCACGGCGGTGGTGATAAGCGACGGCGTTTTGAAGTTCCACGAACGGGACTGGAGGGAGGAATATCGCGACTTATGGAAAAAGCGCATAACAAGTAACAAGTAACACATTCAAGTATGGAGGTATGGGCAAAACAGAAGATAAAATTTATTAAAAAAAGTCAAGAGTATTTATTATATATTTTGATTTTTTTATTGCCCCTGCAAACGCGCTGGATGGCGAAACTGGGAGAACTGAACGGAGGGTATTGGGAATATGGGACATACAGTTTATACGGGACGGATATACTAATTTTTGGGTTACTGCTGCTTTGGTTTATTGGTTGGAAATTTTTTGGTGGCCAAATGTCAAATGTCAAATTACAAATTACCAATCAAATCCCAATAACCAATGACAAAAATTCAGCCCTTAATGCTAAAGACTTAATATTAACCCCTAACTTTTTTTGGTGGTTAGTCGGCGCGTTGGAGTTGGTTATTTTTATTTCTGCATTGGCCGCGCCGGATAAATTGTTGGCGCTGTACGGTTACGGGAGATTTTTGTCGGGAGCGGGATTATTTTTTTTACTGACGCAAGTTCGCTACGATAAAGTAAAATTATATTGGAGCGCGGT
>Ga0155383_102_pt3 | contig 6868 bp, 3 predicted proteins | sample RifCSPhighO2_02_FD_106351 | JGI IMG/M metagenome (GOLD analysis project Ga0155383, IMG submission 106351) | Candidatus Falkowbacteria bacterium RIFCSPHIGHO2_02_FULL_45_15 | reverse complement strand
AGTTAATGCCGTTGCCTTTAGTTTTGCTCATCGTCCGTCCGTCCGGCGCATCCATCATCTTATTGGCACGCACGAACTTTTCTTTTCCTAAATAACTTTTGCATAAGTCGCGGCCGACGAGCATGTTAAAAGTCTGATCGGCGCCGCCGACTTCTATGTCCACTTTCATTGCCACGGAATCATAGCCCTGCATGAGCGGGTAAATAAATTCCTGCAGATAAATCGGTTTTGTTTCTCTTATCTGGTTTATGTTATCAGCCCCGGTCTCACATTTTGGACAACGCACTTCGCCTCTTGCAATTATTCCAATAATATCCCCCGCATCTATAAATATATGACCACATTTTTTACATTTAAATTCCCTTTCCTGCAATCTCTTCTGAAAAATATCGCGCTGGATCATCTGCTGTACAGTCATGTGAGACATAAGCTGAATAGTATCTTCCAGCCTTAATTTGGAAAGCCAGGTGTAATTTCGTTCAAAGCGCACCGGATTTTTGCCGGTAAAATCAATTAACTGCGCCGCTTGCTTTTTCCACCCCGCCATATTTTTTTTGATAATTTCATCGGATAATATCGCGCGCGTCGTGTCTTTGTCCGGGTCGCCTACTTTAGCCGTATAATCGCCGACTAAAAAAATAACTTCGTGCCCCAGTTCCTGCAAAATGCGCAAGGCGCGGATGCCGATGGCGTGTCCGACGTGCAGATACGGTCCGGTCGGATCGAAACCCTGATAAACGCGCAGACGCTCGCCGCTCATTAATTTCTGGCGCAACGCGTCAACGCTCGGGTAAATTTGTTCCACCCCCCGCGTTAAAAATTTTTCAATTAAATTTTCGTCAGTTGTTATTTTTGTCATATTATTGCTTAAATTCTTTTTTTAAAATATCAAAAAATATATCGTCTAAATATTTGCCTTCCCGAAAAAACGTCTGCCGGCGCCGACCGCCGCGTTTAAACCCGCATTTTGCCAATAAGCTCTGTGAAGCGACATTTGAGCTCATCGCTCCCGCGTACAGCATATTTAATTTTAATTTTCCAAAAGCGAATTTCAAAATCAAAGTTAGCGCTTCCGTGCCTATCCCTTGCCGCCAATATTTTCTGCCCAGCCAATATCCGACCTCGGCGTTTTGATCGCGCTGGCTGATTTTATGCAGGCCAATCATGCCGATAATTCGGCCGTTTGATTCTTCTTCCATGCCGAAATAGTAATCTGTCTTTATCTTTTTCCTGCCGGCTTGCCGCGCTTTTTTAATAACCGCTTTTGCGTCTTGCAAGGCATAGGGATAAGGTATTCGCTTCATGTAGCGGCTGACTTGCCTGTCATTGACGTTGGCAAAAATTGACCGCGCGTCCGACGGCAACAATGCCCGCAAGTTTATTTTTTTTCCTCTTATTTGAATCTTCATATAATACGCAAAAACAGGGGGATGCCCTGTCTTTACTGTATAATATCCGCGCTTTTTTGGCAAATAATATTAATAATTTCATTGCCTTAAAGTTACTGACGCCTTCCGTTAAAAACCAGCGCCCGCTTAAATTAGCGCGCGCTTAGTTAAATTTAATATAAATTGAGTGCGTTAAACCAACGCCTTAACGGACAAAAAGGTTGCTGTTAGCTCTGCCAGCTCCGCGCCAAAAAATAAAGCGCAAACCAAACTATGATTGAGCCGGCAACGAGGTAAAACATCACTTTGCAAAAGGGGCAGCTGCCCCCGTCGTCTTCTGGCATACGCGCCCCACAATTAAAAAATACCGCAAACGACTGATAATTGCTTGGGCTAAATTATCTCCCGTTTGCGGTATTTTGTCTTGGGATTTATGACACCGCATAAACCGCGATTTATAATATTTTACCTTCTTATTATACTACCAACGCTAATTTAAGCAAGGCGGGCGCTTTTTATCCCAACGCCTTCCAGAATACCCCCACACCAAATTTTGGTGTGGGGGAATACCCCGCGGTGAAGGTGTTTGGATTTATTTTAAATGCCTCGTCTGCTCTTTTAACTTTTTATGTTCCGCGCGATAATTTTCCAACTTTTTGATTTCCGCCTCCACGATATCTTTGGGCGCGCGCTTAACGAATGCCTCATTGTCTAATTTAACTTCCAAACTTTTTATCACCTGATTTAATTCCCGCGCCCGTTTTTCCAGCCGCGCTCTTTCTTTGACCACGTCAATCAAGCCGGCAAGAGGAATATAAATTTCTATCTCGCCGACCGCCGCCCAAGCCGCTTGCTTTAATTTGGCTCCGCTTGGCTTTATTTCCAGTTCGCCTACACCCGTACGCAAATTTTTTATCAACTCCGCTTGGCTTTGCAATAATTCAACTTGTTTGCCGGCGTAAATAATCGCTTTTACTTTTTGCTCCGTGGGGATTTTATATTCCGAACGCAAGTTGCGGATTATTTTGATAATGTCAATTATCAAATTAAATTTAGTCGCCGTCTCAAGATTATGCGTCATTCCCCTTTTTGGCCATTGTTCAACCATTAAAAATTCTTTATGCCCAATTTCCTGCCAAAGCGTTTCGGTTACAAACGGCATAAACGGATGCCAAAGTTTTAATAACTCCTCTAAGACTAAGTTTAAAATTTTATTTTTTTCACTGGTTGCTTCAAATTTAGAAACCTCCAGATACCAATCCGCTAAGTCGTTCCAGGTGAAATCGCGCAGTCGCTCGCCTCCTTGAGAAAACCGAAAATGTTCAATGTCATCGGTAACATCTTTAATTAAACTGCTCGTTTTACCCAAAATCCACTTGTCAGCCAAAGTCAAACCTACTTTGTTTGTTTTTAAATTCGTAATTCGTAATTCGTAATTCGTAATTATATATCTTGCGATGTTCCATAACTTATTGGCAAAATTCCGAAAATCCGCGATTCTTTGCTCGCTCATGCGCGTATCGTTTCCCGGCGTGTTGCCGACGATTAACGACATGCGCACGGCGTCGGTGCCGTATTTTTGCATCATCGCCAGCGGGTCAATGCCGTTGCCTTTGGATTTGGACATTTTTTTCCCTTGCGCGTCTAAAACCATGCCGTGCAGATATACGCTCTCAAACGGAATTTCATTCAGCGCGAACAGCGACATCATTATCATGCGCGACACCCAAAGCGTGATAATTTCGTAGCCGGTTTCTAAAACCTGCGTCGGGTGATAATTTTTTAAATCATTTGTCTTTTCCGGCCAGCCTAATGTGCTGAACGTCCACATGCCGGAGGAAAACCAGGTGTCTAATACGTCTGAATCCTGCACCCAGCCATCGCCGGGTTTTTCTTCGCCGACAAACGTTAAGATTTCTAATTTATATTTCCAACCCGGTTGCCACGCTTTTTTCTTCCGCCAGTCTTCGTCTATGGCCTGCTCCCAAGTTTTATTATTCAATAATACTTCCAGCGCCAGTTGCGGCGCTTTATGCGCGACAAGGGCGATTCTTTGGCCGGCATATTTATCCATTACTTCCGCTAAAAATTCTTGTACTCTCTTCTCTACGTCTCTATAGCTTTCTCCCTTTGGACATGGCGCGGTAATAAAATTTTTCTCTTGCGCCTCAAACTTTTTATTATCGCTTCTGGTTAAATCGCCATAATCACATTCACGTAATCTTTGGTCTTGAATAATTTCGTATTTATTGCCAAAAGCAACAGTTGCAGTCTCAACCGCCCGTTTTAAATCCGAACAAAACACTGCGTCAAATTTTTCCTCCTTAACAATTTCTTTTAATTCATGCGACTGCTTAATACCCAATTCTGATAATGCAACATTATAATGTCCCGATGCTTTTACTTTTTCGTTATCTAGCGTAGTTCCATGAACATAGTAAACAATCTCTACTTTGTCACTTCTTACTTCTAACTTCTTACTTCTAACTTTTTTGTAGTAAGCCGGAATCCGGTGCCCGTACCAAATCTGCCGGCTGACGCACCAGTCGTGCAAATTCTCCATCCAGTCCAAATATCTTTTGCTAAATCGCTCCGGCACAAATTTAATCTCGCCTTTTTTGGCAACTTCAATCGCTTTTTCTTTTAAGGATTTATCGCCTAATTTTTTTAATTTTTTGTCCACGCTGACAAACCATTGCTTTGACAGCAAGGGTTCAATGGCGGCGGCGCAGCGATAACATACCGCCAAATTATGCTCATAGCCGTCTTCAATATGGTCAATCAAAGCCATCGCTTCCATGTCTTTGACGATTTGCTCGCGCGCCTGCGCTGTGGTCAGCCCCTCGTACTTGCCGCAGTTTGCCATCATTTTGCCTTCCTCATTGATAATTTGCTTCATGGGCAAATGATGCCGCTGGGCGATTTCATAGTCGGTAAAATCGTGCGCCGGCGTTACCTTAATTGCGCCCGAACCAAACTTCTGGTCCACGGCTCTATCCGCTACAACCGTAATTTCAAACTCACCTAAGACCCCGGGTATCATATATTTTTTGCCAACCATGTCTTTATACCTCTCATCACCCGGATAAACCGCAACCGCCGTATCGCCTAACTTTGTTTCTGGCCGCGAGGTCGCCAAAACGAACGGGCCGTATTTTAACCAGTACAATTTTCCGATTTCTTTTTTATATTCCACTTCATCGTCCGCGAGCGTTGATTGGCAGCGCGGACACCAATTAACAACTCTATAACCGCGATAAATCACGCCTTCGTTATACATCTCAATAAACATCCGCTTCACCGCCGCCTGCCGCGCTTCGTCCAAAGTAAACGCCTCGCGCGACCAATCCAATGACGCGCCGGTTTTTTTCAGCTGATGAATGATGGTGGCTTGCGTTTCTTTGACGAACTTCCAAACTTCCGCCAAAAATTTTTTTCTCCCTAAACCATGGCGAGTTTGCTTTTTTTCCTGCCATAATTTTTTTTCCACCACGTTTTGCGTCGCAATGGCCGCGTGGTCCGTGCCCGGAATCCAAAGCGCGCGTTTGCCGCTCATGCGGCGATAACGGATTAAAATATCAGTAATCGCCACCATTACCATATGGCCTAAATGCAGTTTGTCGGTAATATTGGGCGGCGGCAAAACAACCGTAAAGGCATCCGCGTTCTGTTTACAAATTTTTTTAGCGACGCAAACGTCCGGATTAAAAAATCCGGATTCTTCCCACTTTTTGTAAATTCCGTCTTCGTAATCAGACGGATTGTAGGCCTTGGGTAATTCTTTGTTCATAATCTTATCTGTCATCCCCGCGAAAGCCATGCCTACCGGCAGGCGGGCGGGGATCTAAATACCGTTGTATTATAAAACTACCAAATTTAGCCGTTGTTGGCAAGAAAAATCGCCACGCTTGACCATCTTAAAAAACTGCCTTATACTGCCAAGCTTGCCCTGTTGAATCTGCTGCTTATATTCAACAGGGCTCCCCTTTCTGCTCATGCTTTTTTTTAAATTTAACCCCACACCTACCCATAGGCGTGGGGTTGTACCCTTGCCTCGGGTAATACCCCGATTGCTCCGGATTACGCGGGGCTTGCTTAACTTCCCCACCCATCTTATAATATTATGATTGGCAATTCGTGGCATTCGTATAGTTGCAGGAACAATTAAATCCGTAGGCGATATTCGCCCGCCCGCCACGCTGTTGCGTAGCATTGCCTGCCCGCAACTGTTGCAACGTTGCAGGCGGGCGGGCAGGTATTAAAGGTTCGCTAATCATTTAAACCCCAATCAACTTTTTGAACTATGCTTACCGAAGACCAACAAATTTTTGAACAAATAGCCAAAGCAAAAAAGATTCTGGTGACTTTTCGGCGGGATTATACCGGGGACGCGATCGCCTCGGCCTTGGCGCTTTATTTATGGTTAAAAAAATTGGACAAACAGGTCACGCTAGCGGCGGACGGCTTCTCCAGCCCCCACGCTTTTTCTTGGTTGCCGCACATTAATGAAATCCGCACCGACATTAAAACCGAGAAACGATTCGTCATCTCGCTTTCTACCCGCCACGCCGCCGCCAGAGAAATCAGCTACCAGCATAAAGAGGGGCGGCTGGAGTTTATCATCACCCCTCAAGACAGCCAATTTAAGCCGGATGAAGTTTCCGCGCGGGCGGAAAGCCACGGCTATGATTTAACGATTGTCGTTGCCAGCCCGGATTTAGAATCTCTGGGCCAAATATACCATCGTAATACCGACTTTTTCTTTGACACCCCCGTAATCAACATTGACCACCACCCTCACAACGAGGAGTTCGGCCAAATCAACAAAATTAAAATCACGGCCATTTCTACCACGGAAATATTATTTGAGCTGATTAATAATTACGCGGCGGAAATTATTGACGAACAGTTGGCGACTTATTTGTTAACCGGCATTTTTGCCGAAAGTAAAAGTTTCAAAATCGGCTCCCTTACGCCCAACTCGCTGCTCGTCGCAAGCCAACTGGTCGCTTTGGGAGCGGACCGGGAAACCATTGTCCGCTATCTTTATCAAAGCCGCGATTTAGGAACTTTGAAACTCTGGGGCCGGGTGCTCGCTAAATTAAAGAGTGATTGGCAGGGCAAGCTCGTCTGGTCGTCTTTGAATAAAATTGACTTTGAGAAAACCGGCGGCGATATCGCCAATTTATCAGACGTCATAGAGGAATTGATTGTCAACGTGCCGGAAGCGGAAGTGATCGTGCTTTTGATAGAAAATCACAATCAGGGCCGGCAAACTGAAATTCAAGTACACACTACGCGCAATATCAACGCCGTTTCCTTGCTTAAAGAATATGAGGCGACTGGTTCCAAGAACAGGGCAACCGCTTTGCTGACTAAGCCGGTAAACGAAGCGGAAACAGAAATTATTTCTAACCTAAAAAATAAGCTTGCGAAACTGCCGATATAAATTTATAATAACCCCAGCGGGGCTCGTAGTT
>Ga0155383_120_pt1 | contig 8402 bp, 8 predicted proteins | sample RifCSPhighO2_02_FD_106351 | JGI IMG/M metagenome (GOLD analysis project Ga0155383, IMG submission 106351) | Candidatus Falkowbacteria bacterium RIFCSPHIGHO2_02_FULL_45_15 | reverse complement strand
CTTCATTGCCGCGCGGATTAAAGCCCGTGCCGGACATAGCAAAACCTCTGGCCAGATCGGGCGTAATGAATGGAATAAAGCCCTTACCCGCTAATTTGTCAAAAACGTAGCGCACGAGCGCCAGTTCCAAAAATACCATCTCATTTTTAAAATAAAAAAAACCGGCGCCGCTGGTTTGCGCCGCGGTTTTAAAATCTATTAAATCCAATTCTTCCCCCAGCGTTAAATGGTCTTTGGGCTCAAAATTAAACTTTGTCGGCTCCCCTACCCGCTCTATTTCTACATTCTCTGAATCGTCTTTTCCAATGGGCGCATCCGGATGCGCTAAATTAGGGACTTGGTTCAAAAATTTCTGATATTCTTCTTCCGATTTTTTCCACTTTTTCTCTAACCCCGCCATTTCCTCTTTTAAACTTTTTCCTTGGGCTATTTGCGCCGCGCTCGGTTTCCCCTTTTTGACAATTTGAGCTAATTCATTGCGTTGGGCGCGCAAAGCGTCAATTTTGCCTTGCACTCCCCTTCTCTCCTCATCTAATTTCAGCAATTCGTCAATGTCAACTTTAATGTTTTTATTTTTGGCCGCGGCTTTGACTTGTTTGACGTTAGCGCGGATGAATTTAATGTCTAACATATTTGATACGGATTTAATAAAATACTTTTAGAGAATGGGGACAGAGTTAGCCGTCCCCGAAATGCTGTAATATATGTTCAATCTTTTGTTGCGCGCTAAAAATGTCCGTCTGGACCGCTAAACAAGTTATGCATTCTTGTAAAAAATGCGCTGCCGGATTACTGAAATTTTCCCAATACTCATCGGCGTAACTGCGCACCGCGCTTGAAATTAAGCTTACGCAGTTGCCTGCTCCGTTTAAACAAATCGCTCTAACTTTTTTCTGCGCTTCTTTCAGTTCAATTATTTTATCGCTCATCGCTTCCGTTTCCTTTCTAAGGAACAAATTTATTCTCTAAAAATATTTTATTTTACAATCCGTGTTGTTCTTTTAAATATTTTGTAATAAATTCAGCATCATAGTCTACTCCCACCTCTTCACATAATTTTTTATACTCATTTATAATATGCATTTTTTGATTCAAGGGTCCTTTTCTTAACCATTTAGTGTGGTAATCTTTTATCATTTGTTTACTGATTTCCTCAAGTTTTTTTTCTATTTTATCTCTGACGGCTCTTTGGCCCACACACCATTCAAGATATAATTCTCTTAATTCTTGTTTTGCCTTTTCAGCGTCTTTCCCGTCATTACCTTTTTCTATTCTTTCTTTTATTTCATTTAATGTTTGCATCAACTCATCATCCCCCTCTTTTCCCTGCCCGGTAGGGTCGTAAAAAATTTTGGAAAGATCTCTATACATGCCTTTATAGTCTTCCGGCGGTCTAATAGGGCGTTCCGTTTGATTGGCAGCTGTATTAGTTAATGCTTGCTCTATTGCCATATTTTGTATAATAGTGCTATTTTTTACCAACGGCCAAACTTTTTATATACATCGCCATACAGTAAGATAAGGTTACTGTACTTTTTTGTCAGTGGTATTTCTTTAAATAAAAATTCCATTACTTTTGGCTTTACCATATTGAACCGTATTTCTCTATAATGTACGGGGCTGTCATTTCGCATTTCTAACTCACCTAAATTTTTACCATTATATCGAAATAAAACTTTTTGTTCAGGAGTTTGCCCGGCGGAAATCGCTCTTGAATTGCACACTTCCAATTTCTCGCTCATTTTTTCTATTACATCTTTATAATAAAAAACATGAAATAAACCATCGTGTTTTACTGTCAAGTAATCTACTTCGCCGCCGTTAAATATAGATTTATTCATGAACGCTTTAACGCGCACTGGTTGCTGTAACTTTTCCGCTAACGCTCTCATCGGCATTCTTAATTTTTGTTTTGCTGATTTTTTATCTTTCGTGTATTCCGCAAAAGTTTTAGGGAAAGCCTCGATGCAGGCAATTAAAAGTTCGCCGATTCCATTCATAACTGTAAAAGACTCATCCGAACTAAAGCGCCCTAAACCGTATAAAAAAATTTGCCATTTTTTTATTCCGCTTTTGACCGAGTGTGCGTCTCCTGAAGGGTCAATAACATCTTTTTTGGCCTTAGGGTCATTTTTATAATCTTTGTTTAAGCCAATCGCGAGAGCAAATTCTAACGCATCATCATGACCTTGCTGACGCACTCTTCTGGCATCTTCACCTTGTAAACCTCTTTTTTTTCTTCTGTTGGTAATTTCCATATTATTAATTCGTGGGATTTTTTAATATGACTCCCACCATTATTTTTTAATCTATTTTTCCCAATACGAGTATCTCCCTGGCTGAAAGTATATTGCCATGATGGCGCTATCATAGCAAAATCTTTATACCATTCTCTGATAATAGAGCAATCATTGTAAGATAATATAAAACCTCCTTTATGATTTAATAAAAGGTCCCGTAATTTCTCATGGTCAAAGTTATTATGATAAATCGGAAAGTTACGGTGAGGATAAAGACCAACGAAAGTTTTGCTGTCTCCTTTTAGATAGTATGGCGGGTCGCAATATAGAAAGTCATCTTTGTGTTTTGGCATTATTTCTTCGAAGGAAGCGCGCTTAACTTTCATATTGTCAACTTTAAAATTTCTTACTTTTTCAATCATTTTTTGATAACGTTCTTTTTGTAGATAAACACTGGAAGGCCATCCTAAAAAGTGAGGACCGTATGAGGTATTATGATTAAAATAAAAAAGAGCCGCTAAATCATATGTGCTTTTTATTTTTTCTTTATTATCCCAATGCAGTTTTATAATATCTTTAACTTTCTTGAATTCTTCTCTGGTTGGATTAAATTTTTGTAATCTATCATAAAGTTCTTGGGGTTTCCTTATTTGTATATCCCAATAATTAATAAGAATGTTAAAAATATCATATCCAATAACAGGGAGACCTAAATCAAGCGCGCAAGCAATCTCAACTGAACCTCCGCCAAAAAACGGGGATACTATTTTTTTGATATTATTTGGCAATAGTTCAACGATTAACCCAACAGCTAAACTTTTCCCCCCGGCGTATCTAAGCGGAGAACCTACATATCGTTTGTATTGAATTTTACCACTAGGGCTTTTGTATTTTCTTAAAAATATTTCTTTTCTCTCTGAAAAGTTTTTAGGCGCTAGTGTAGAAAATGGCAACTGTTGCATTATATTTATATTTTAGTTTGAACTTAAAAACTATACATTTAATTTAGGCCTTAGCAACGGAAATATCTGGCAATCCCTAATGGATTTATCGGCTAAAAAGCTAAAGAGCCGTTCGCTCACGCCAAAACCGCAGGTCGGGGGCATGCCGTATTCCAGCGCTTCCACGAATTCATGGTCAAACATCTGCGCCTCTTCGTCGCCCGCTTCACGCAACTTCTGTTGCGCGGCAAAGCGCTCGGCCTGATCCAGCGGGTCGTTTAGTTCGCTGTAACCTTTGCCCATTTCCGAACCGGCTAAAATTACCTGAAAGCGCTGGACAATACTGGGATTTTTCTCGTCGCGCTTAGCGAGCGGCTCCATTATCACCGGCACGTTTACTAAAAATCCCGGCCCGGCGATATTTTTACGGCAATACTTCCATAAATTATCAACGGCGCGGGTTAAATTAAACCCGCTCTCGTCATATTCAATCTTTAATTCATTTAATTTTTGCCTAATTTGTTCAGTACTAGCTTTTAAAACATCAAGCCCCGTGTACTTTTTAATCGTTTTTACGAAATCGTACTTTTGCCATTTGCCGCCCAAATCAACTTCCCACTCCCCTATTTTAAACCGCAACGCGCCAAAAGTTTCTTTAGCGACATATTGATACAACTTTTTTACGAGTTTCATTCCGTCTTCGTAATTGGCGTACGCCCAATAAAATTCCATCTGGGTATAATCTTGGGCGTGTTCGGCGGAAATGCCTTCGTTGCGGAAAATGCGCCCGATTTCAAAGGTTTTTTCCAAGCCCGCCACCATTAAGCGCTTTTGCCAAAGTTCGCCCGCGGAAATGCGCAAATATACGTCAATATCCAAAGCATGATGATGGGTGATAAACGGCCGCGCGTCCGCGCCGCCGGTAGTGTTTTCCAGTACCGGCGTTTCTACCTCCAAAAAGCCGTTCTTGCTTAGAAATTTGCGCATCGCTTCCCAAAATTTCGCTTTCTTGCTGATTAACTCTTTAACTTCCGGGTTATATAAAATATCCAAATACCGTTTGCGCAAACGCTCCTCTTCGTCTTTAAAGCCGAAATGTTCCGCCGGCATTGGGCGCAAAGTTTTGGTTAAGAGTTTTAATTCGCTGATCTGCAAACTCTGCTCCCCGGCTTGAGTGGTTAACGGCTTGCCTTTGGCTTGCACAAAATCACCGCTGTCTAAAATTTTTAAGAAAAATTTATACGCTTCCGCGCCTAAGTTATTTTTACCCAGGATAAGCTGTAGCTTACCGGTGGCGTCTTCAATATGGGCAAAACTGATGTTGCCGTGCTCGCGCCAGCTGCGCACGCGGCCGACGACATAGAGCTCTTGATTTTTAGCCGCTAACGAATCAAAACCGGCTTTGACATCCGCCAAAGTAAAATCGCGCCTGGCTTTCGCCGGATACGGATTAACGCCCGCCTGTTTGAGCAGTTCTAATTTATGCAGTCTGTCTTGGCGTTCGCTTGCCCGCCCGTCTGGCTTGGCAGGCGCGGCGTGGTCAGGTTTTTTGTTCATATAAAATTGAAGCGTTAATAACTGCTATAATTGTAAAATATTGGCGAACTTATGTCAAAAATAAAAGCGGGGCTGTTAATCCCCGCTTTTCGTAGATATTAACTAAGCGGCTTGCTGCGTTTGCTCTAAATCTTTCTTCTTTATCGCTTCCAGACATTGTTCTAGCTTCCCCTCATCTATTTTGCCAGTTAATCTTCTTTGAACCTCGCTGGCAGTTAATTTTTCATCCACGCCCATCCTTTCGTCAGTATCTTTCAACTCTAACATTTCTTCCACCCTTTTTTCCTCTTCCCCTAATTGTTCCGCTATTTCCGACGCCCACCAGCCAGCGTTAATTTTTTCTTCGGTTTCTTTTTTTGCTTCCGGCTTCGCGGGCATTGCTTCCGCCGCTAGCGGCTGTTCTATTTTTGGTTTGAACCAATTGTTAAATAAACCCATATTTTTTGATTATTAAATAAATCCCCTTGATTTTAAGTATAACAGATAGATCAAAAAGGGTGAATTATAATTTGTCAACCGCCGCCTTAATTCTTCTCAAACTTTCTTGTTTGCCTAAAATCGCCGCGATCTCAAAAGGACCCGGGCTGTTTTCCTGCCCGGACAACGCCACCCGCAGCGGCCAAAGCGCTTCGCCGTTGGTTAATTTTTTGTCTTTAATAAATTGTAAAATTTCTTTTTCCAGATTGGGCTTATCCCATTCCCCCATATCGGCTAATTTTTGCTTAATTATCGTTAAATTATCGCTCATGGCCGTTTTGTCTGACTTTTTCCAAATTAAAAGTTTCGCGTCATATTCCAAATTATCGGTAAAGAACAATTGAGTTGAGGCCGTAATATCCGAGAGTTTCTTCAGGCGCTCTTGCTCTAAAGTAACGACGCTTGCGACATATTCGTCGCTATAATTTTGCAGCGCGTCGCCGTAAGTTTCGACTAAATATGGCCGGCAAAAATTTATCAATTCTTTAGACTTTAATTTTCTGATATACTGCCCGTTAATGTTGTCTAATTTTTTAAGATCAAAAATCGCGCCGGATTTGTGCAACTTTTTTATGTCAAACTGTTTTACCAACTCCTCCATGCTAAAAATTTCCTGCTTCGTGCCCGGATTCCACCCCAAGAGCGCAATATAATTAATCAGCGCTTCGGGCAGATACCCTTTATTTTTAAAGTCTTCTGCCGACGCGTCCCCTTCCCGCTTGCTTAATTTTTTTTTGTTTGCGCCTAAAATATTTGGCAGATGGCAGTAAATCGGCGGCTGCCAGCCGAACGCTTGATACAGCAAAATATGTTTGGGCGTAGACGGCAGCCATTCTTCGCCGCGCAAGACATGCGTAACGCCCATTTCGTGGTCGTCAACCACTACTGCCAAATGATAAGTCGGGTAACCGTCTGATTTTAATAAAACTTGGTCGTCAACATCGTCAGAATTATATTTAATCTTGCCGTACACCCCGTCATCAAATTCTAATGTTTTATTTTCCGGCACTTTAAGACGAATTACGTATGGTAAATTTTTGCTTAATTTTTGCTTAATTTTTGCTGTTGGCAAATGCCTGCATCGGCCATCGTACTTCGGCGCCATTTTTTTCGCTTGCTGTTCCCCGCGCATCTTCTCTAATTCCTCTGATGTGCAAAAACAATAATATGCCTGCCCGCTCTTAATTAATTCTGGCGCGTATTTTTGGTAAATTTCCAGCCGCTTTGATTGCACCGCCGGATCTCCGTCCCATTTCAGCCCGGCCCATTTTAGCATGGCAAAAATTTCTTCGGTAGCGCCCGGCACAAACCGAGTCCGGTCGGTATCTTCAATGCGTAACCAAAATTCTCCGCCTTTTTGTTTGGCGAATAAATAATTATACAGCGCGGTGCGCAAGCCGCCGATGTGCAACTTGCCGGTCGGGCTGGGCGCCATCCTCGTTTTTACGCCACCCTTTTTGTTATGTGTTACGCGTTTCATGTCAGGTGATTTTACGCTCCGGTTACTAAATATACATTGATAAAAAGCGACGCCAGCAACAGCGCCGCCGCTATTATTAAAACGACAACTAATTTTTTTATTTTTCGCTTGTCATCCGCTCGCTCTTTACTTAAGAGTAAGTTGGTAAAATCATTGAGGAGAAAAATATATTTTTTGAAAGTAAATTTCATAAATTATTTTAAAATGCTTTTAAATTTATCAATAAAAATTTTAGTGGCTTCTTTGCGGTACTTATGCACTTCGTCCGCCACTTTATCCAAATCAACCCACCGCCAGGCGCAATGGTCCCAAAAATTAATCGTGATGTCTTCATCTTTGCCGATAAATTCAGCGATAAATAAACCCTGTTTTTGGCCTTTATGACCTAAAATCTGGCTTGCCTTCACTCCGCGGCTGGGCGTAGCGCCAAATTTATATTTATACAAATTTTTAAAACAAGCGACCGGCTTAAATTTCCGCGTACCGATTTCTTCGCGCAGCTCGCGCGTGCCGGCGGTTGTTAAATCTTCGCCGTCGGTACCGCCTTGGGGCAGCTGCCAATGCCCGGCCGGATGCCGTCTTTCCGCTAACAGCACTTTTACCCCGTGGAATGACGCCGCAGCGCCGTTTGATTCCACAGGGTTAATTCTATCACCCGCCTTCGCTCTACGCAAATTATGTTCGTCTGTTAAATTATTCTTGGCTTCGGCGGGCAGGTCTTCCTTTTTATATAACAAACAGACCACATTAGGCCGATAAAGCCAGGGCCGGATAAAGCGCCATTTTAAAAATTCCAAAGGAAATTCCATCACCGCCGCCCAAATCCGGCTTGAGCGTTTTGCCGGTTCCTGCCAAAGGCGGTAAAGCCATTCTAAACCGCTCGCGCGCATCCAGTTCGGCGCCCGCTTGATTCTGCCGGAGATAAAATCAAAGCTGCCGCCTACGCCAACCGCTACTTTAACGCCACTCCACCCTTCCCTCCCCTTAATAAGGGGAGGGTTAAGGAGGGGTAAATTGTGGTAAATCCATCGCTCTTGGCGCGGATGCCCGAAAGCGACAAAAATAATATCTGGCTTAGCGGCGTTAATGCGTTCCAGTAATTTTTGATTTTCTGCCTTGCCTTTAAGCCATTTGCCGGAACGCAGCTTCCAAGCGCCCGGCTTTAATCCTTCTTCCGCGCCGGCTATTTTTAAGTTTGGAAATTGTGATTTTAACTTTTCCGCTACCGCTTGCGCTACTTGCCCTTCCCCACCGAGCAAATAAACAGACTTGTTTCTTTTAGCCGCCAGCGCGCACAGAGAAAGCATCAAATCAATGCCGGCGGTTCGCTTAATATTTTTCCCCATAAACCAGCCGGCAAAGACCAAGCCAATTCCGTCGGGCACGGCAATGTCAGCCTGGTTTAAAATATAAAAAAATTCCTCGTCGTGTTTCGCGGCCAGCAGAAATTCCGGGTTGGGAGTAACGATATAACGCGGCGTTTTGCCGTTTAAAAAATCAGAAATTTTTTTTAGAATCTCTTGTCGGGAATCAGTAGAGATGTTGATACCAAGAATGTTTATTGCCATTGGACTATTTGAAATTAGCTAATTTTTATTACCTATTTTCAATCAAACCCAACATATTGCACTTCTTCCTGCAGCTGCACGCCGAATTTATCGCGCACCTGCTGTTTAACGTAGCTGATCAGCATCAAGGCATGCTCGG
>Ga0155383_117_pt1 | contig 8483 bp, 5 predicted proteins | sample RifCSPhighO2_02_FD_106351 | JGI IMG/M metagenome (GOLD analysis project Ga0155383, IMG submission 106351) | Candidatus Falkowbacteria bacterium RIFCSPHIGHO2_02_FULL_45_15 | reverse complement strand
TATACTAAAAAGTTCGGACTTATTTCCAGCAGAAAAGAAATACTTAACTTTTCCACTTTTCGCGCTAACTTCTTTGTGAGTAATGTAGTATAATAAAAACAGTCCGTCCGGTACAATTCCTTACGCCTTAAAGACTACCAGGTAATTAGGTTTAATTTTTTTATTTTAATTGCCTCGCTCTTACCCTTGCTTTGGCTTTTATGATTATTGTCCCGAAAATTTGCTTTACCCCGTTAAATATCCAGAGAGCGAGTTTAATAGGGTAAAAAAAACACCCACTATGACAAACCAAAAACCAGACCATCAAAAACGATACTTAATAAAAGACATCTTTGCCAGGCTTCGCGTCCCTAAAGGAGGGGAAAAATATCAGGAATGGGAAAAACAATATCTGGAAAGGAAAGAGGTAGAAGAATATTTTATCATCCATCATAACAGCGAATGGCACCCGTTCGTAAAAAAATACTATAAATCAAAGCACTTTTTGAAATGGGCGATAAAATTGATTGTTCCCGACTTTCTGATCGGCCATCCGAATATGTGGGACAATTTAAAAACGCTCCGCAAGCATCCAAACTTCAAGCCCCTGCGCATGGCACTCGTGGCCTGGATAATTTTTACGCTCACTATTGGCTCAAGTGGGATATATATTTTGTTGAATGCTCCGAATATTTTCGCCTCCACCTTCGCCGACGACACCCAGGCCGAGTTTGACGCCGGCGCCCACAGCAACACCCAGTGGGACTCCGGCAACAGCTGGCTGGAGTTCGACGCCACCGGCCTCTCCTCCGGCGCCGGCGATTTCACCTCCTCCATCAAAGATTCCGGTGTTACCGCCACCTGGAACTCTCTCGCCTGGGTTCCTAACCGCCCCACCGGCAAGGAACTTCCGGATAACACCAACTCCGAGACCGACTACACCACCGGCAACGCCGATATGACGAGCAACTTCATTCTCCTCCATATGAACGAATCTTCCGGCGCCATCGCCGACACCTCTGGCGCCGGACACAATGGCACTTATAGCGGCTCTTCCTACTCACAAACCGGTGTTCTAAACACCGCCCTTGGCTTTGGTGGCACTAATACCTTAGATATGGGTGACCCCAGCGAACTGGATGGTTCCGCTTATCTGTCCGTTGAAATGTGGGTTAAACCAACCACTCTCACTTCAATCGGAATGTTTGCTGTTAAATCTGGTAGTAGTCAAAACCAATTTGTCATCAGATCGGGAACTACTAGTTTAATTGATGAGGCTTATTTCTTTGTCTCCACTTCCCTCACCGATTCCTCTACTTATTTCGCCACCTCTAACTTAAATTTAACTACTGACGTCTGGCAACATCTGGCTTTCGTCTATGATGGCACTCTCGCCGCTGGTAGCCGCGTTGCTATCTACAAAAACGGCGCCGCCGTTTCCGGTTCTATTAATGGCACTATTCCCGCCGCTATGACCACCTCCACTAAGACCCTTTACATCGGCAACAATACCGGCACTAATCCCTATAACGGTCTTATGGATGAAGTTGCCTTTTTCAGCCGCGCCCTCTCCGCGACCGAGGTCGCCGACCATTACAAACGCGGCGCTCTTAACCTGAAATACCAGGTCCGCAGTTGTGACGACGACGCCTGTTCCGGCGAAAGCTTTATCGGCCCCGACGGCACCGGCTCCGACTACTACTATTGGAAAACAACCAACGCCATCACTACCCCCTCTTTCTCTCTCACTAACGTCTCTACTAACCGCTACTTCCAATATAAGTCCTACTTTACCAGCAGCAATACCTCTTACTCGCCGGAAGTAAAAAGTGTCACCGCCGACTATTCCAACTCCGCCCCCGCCACCCCCACCAATTCCTCTCCTTCCTCCGGCGCCGTCAACCAAGACCTTAACGTTACCCTAACCGGCTCCGCCTATTCCGACTCTGAAAGCGACGCTCAAGCCAACGCTGACTGGCAGGTTGACGACGACTCCGACTTCGCCACCCCCGTCTGGACCCGCACCGCCGGCAGCGGCGAAATCACCACCGCCGTTAACTCCACTAACGGCACCTTCGCCAATGAACTCTCCGGCAAAACCGAACTTGACCACTACACCGTCTATTACTGGAAAGTTAGATATGCCGATGGCGGCCAGTGGTCTAGTTACTCTACCGCCACCTCTTTCACCACCAACACCTTCTCCACACCCGTCAACTCATCTCCTACCAGTACCTCCACTGTCGCCACTCTCACTCCTCTCCTTATCGCCTCCGACTTCTCCGACGCCCAAAGCGGACATACCAGCGCCTACGCGCAGTGGCAAATTGATAATAATATTGACTTCTCCTCCACCGTTTACGATTCCGGCGCCATCGCTTATAGCGCCTCTCGCTCCGTTCCCATCAGCACCTTAAGCAACTCCACTCTTTACTATTGGCGAGTCCGCTACCAGGACTCCTCTAGCTCTTGGTCCGACTGGTCCACCGGCACTTCTTTCTCTGTTCAAATTCCCGAGTCGTCTGTTAAAGTCGTGCCTATTTTTGGCAACACCACCGTTGACCAAGGCGATACCGTCAAAATTGATATCCAAGTATTAAATCTAACCAACGGCAGTCCGATCAACGATGCTACTGCCACCATTTCCATCTTCAACTCTTCCGGCACTAAATTAGTAGATACAGCCGATATGACCTATCTCACCGGCTCGAGCGGCATCTACCGCTATTCTTATACCATTCCCTCAACTAGCGGCAGTTACACCTATGAAGCCATCGCTAGCTCCAGCAGTAAAATCGGCTATACCGCCGCTAATTTTGAGGTCCGTACCATCGCCGCCGATCTAACCTCTACTAAATCAACTGTTACTTCTGAGTCTACCTCTCAAGCATCCGAGCGCACCTCTCAAGCATCCGAGCGCACCTCTCAAGCATCCGAGCGCACCTCCCAAGCATCCGAGCGCACCTCCCAAGCATCCGAGCGCACCTCTCAAGCCACCGAGCGCACCTCTCAAGCCACCGAGCGCACCTCTCAAGCCACCGAGCGCACCTCTCAAGCCACTTCCCGCACCGCCGTTACCGACATCCAAACTAAAGTAACTGATATTCAATCCAATATGGACATCTTAATCGGCGCCATGATTGTTACTCAAAGCACTGTCAGTGACGCCTCCCCCTCCGCCACCTCTTTCATCACCGCTCTCACTAACTCCACTAATGACTTTTACAATAATGCCGTTCTAACTTTCACCTCCGGCTCTTTGGATGGCCAAAGCCGCCGCGTCTCCGACTACAATGGCACTACCAAAACCATTACTCTTGATCCGGCTCTCACTTCCGCTCCCGCCAACGGAGACGCTTTTACTATTGTCGCCCAAAACGTGCGCGTGGAAGAACAACTCGCCTCCCATGAATCATCGGAATCAAGCTTCCGCACTTCCGTCACTTCCAGCTTAACCAGTATTGAGGGTAAGATTGACACCCTAACCACCGCCTTAAACACCGTGGACACCAACTTAGACAGCGTCCAATCCACCGTCAACTCCCTGCGCACCTCCCAGCAAAAACTCTATCAAGTTAATCTTTCTGACGTCTCCGAAATCCAGGCCGGCAACACCTATCGCGCCAAAGTTATTGTTCTTGATTATGAGTCCAATCCCGTCACCCCCTCACCGCTCCCACTATTCTCATTCGCGACTCAAGCCGCGCCCTGTCTCTCGCCACCACCACCATGACCGAACTTTCTACCGGCGTTTACGAATATACTTCCGCTATTTCCTCCTCTGCCACCGCCGGCCTCTGGGAAACCATCGTTAACGTTGACGTCGGCGGCTCCGCCGATATTGTCCGTAACGACTACTGGCAGGTAACCGGCGCTCCCGCGCAAGTGCTTGTCAATTCCATTAGCGACTCTTCTATTCCCTCCATTTCCGCCGACGTCACTATCACCAACGAGGGCGGCGGCGCCTATGAGTATCAGTACGAATGGTGTGTTGTTTCCTCTCAAGACAATCAGTGCGGCGGCAATGATGATGTTTACTACGCCTCCGCCGCTAAACTCGTCTCCGCCGGCGCCGACTTTAACCCGACCTTAACCGCCACTGTCTCCTCCGACGGCTCCTACTGGTTCAAAGTCGTTGTCTATTATGGCACCGCCGCCTCCGGCGCCTCCCGTTCTTTCACTACCGCAACCGAAAGTGTTTCTCCCTCGTCCTCCAGCGGCGGCGCTAGCATCACCGCCCCATCCTCCACCACGAAACCCTCCGCCACCAACGAGAACATCTATCTCGCCATTAATAACGTCAAAAACGATCTGTCCGCCAACTCCAAACAACTGGAACTTGTTTTGGGTGTTCTAGGCACTCTCAGCCCCTCTCTCAAAACTATTCTCTCCGTTAACACTGTTAAAATTGAAAATTTAACCGACATCCAAAACAAAATCTCCGACTTGCACGCCATCTCCTCCGCTACCCGCCGCCTGCTGGAACAAACCATCGCCGAGCCGATTGTAGAAACCTGGCTGACCTTCAACTCCGTCCAGTTCAACTTCCTCATCAGCAACCCTCTTGCCGAAAACAAAATTCTGAAATTTAAATCCTATCTCCCCTCTGAAGTTAAACCGGAACACATCATTGACCTAAGCGGTCTTAGCCTTGACTATGACCCCGGCGCCGAGAGCTACTTTGTCTACGGCGACATCACCCTCGGCGGGAACCAAACCATCGCCAAAAAAGTGGAGATTAAAGACGTCTGGATTTTTACCGACGAAGAAATCAAATCTCTTCGCGGCCAAGCTAACACCTTATCTTCTCCTCTCGCCGGCACCCAGTACGATGCCCAAGGCGCCATTCTCAAAAATGAAATTGAAACCGTTCTAAACACAGTTCTCTTGGACCAAAAAGAAAACTACCGCTCCCCCCAAGACCATATCGTCGCCTACCGCTACAATAAAGAAAAAATTGATTCGGTTAAAAAAGATATTGAAAAATTAAAAGATCTGGCTGTTGCCTCCGGCGCCTCCCGCGGCATCGTCGGCAGCGTCGGCGGCATTCAGACCTTTGCCACTTGGGGAATAATTCTTACTATTATTTCCGGCTTTGGTTTGCTGGCAATGGTGATCTTCTCCATGTGGCGGCATCAGACTATGCTGGCGGCGATGGCGCTGGGAATGCATAAAAATGAAGTGATGGCGCAGTTTGGCGGAACGAGAAGACACCGGCAAAAACTTTTAGGAAAAAAATTGATTGCTAAAACGCGTACGCTGTTCGCTCGAATGTCATTTATTTGGGATCTGCCGTGGAAAAAAATTTTGATTTGGGTTGCGGTTGTGATTTTTGTAATTCTTGCGATTACATTTATGCCGGAGCTGTTTAATAAACTAAAAAACACAGAAACGCCGGCAGTTGCGCCAATTGCGCCACAAACAAAATCTATCGGCTCTACGCTTATTTCTAATACGCAGCCGCAGACAGAAGCGGCTCCCAGCAACGGCGAAGATGATACAAAAAACAAAATGGCTTTAGAATTAATCAACCCCACATTAAAAATTAAGAATACGCCGACCGGGTGGCTTAATGTTCGTGACTCAGCTTCACTTAATGGTGACATTATCGCTAAAGTTTATCCTAACGAACAATACGAATACACCGAAGAAAAAAATAGCTGGTATTATATCATCATTCCCAAAAATAAAAGCGGCTGGGTATTTAAAGATTATGTCCAAGAAATTAAAAATTGAAAACGATGCCCCGCTATTTAACGCGGCCATTCATGGTATTTTTTTAATTGTTGCTGGTTTAGTTCTGCCAGCAGTTTTAATTCCAATTGTAAAAATCACCAACTATTCCGAGATTGTTGAGGAAATAGCAAAAGCGTTGATAGTGCTTCTTTTAATTCTGCGGTTACCTTCGCTTAAGCTGAGGCTGGCTGGCGCGATAGCTTTTGGCTTTTTGTTCGGTTTGTCAGAAAATTTTTTATATCTCAACCAAATTTTTCAATTCGGCGATTTCAGCGTTTTGTGGCAAAGATTTTTGTGGACAGTACCGATGCATTTTACTACGGTCCTGGTAATGACCTTAGCGGGGATGGGGAAAAAATGGTTTTTGATCCTTGGGCTTATCGGCGCTGTGATTTTGCACATGTTGTTTAATTCATTAATTGTTAATACTCCAATCATCTAAAGTAATAAAAATTTTTCCTATACAAAAATAAACCCGCTGCTTGGACCATGGGTTTATTTTTATTATTTTTAAATCCTAAAATAATTTATCAAATAATGTCAGACCGCCGAAAAACACAAAGACGAAAAAAATAATAACGATAATTATTTTGCGCCACAGTCGCGCCTGAAACTGCGAGGGCAATGTTTTGTGGTTCATCCAGTTTACCAGCGCAATATGCACGGCCATGGCGCAGGCGTTAATGACTGCGCCCAGCACAATCAAAAACTTTGGCTCATAGATATTGAATAAAAATAACATAATACCGAAGGCAATCTGCGCCCAGACAAAATAAAAGTAAATTTTAGACAGATTGATTTTGCCGCTCGGACGCCCGCCTAATTTCCACAGCGCTAAATTTTCCGCCATAATGCGCGAGGTGGAATCCATTACTCCCAGTTGAGTCTGAAACAGCATTATTGACACCACAAATAAAAACAAAGCTCCGATCCCGGGGGCCAGCCGACTGCCGATCGCGAGCCCTTCGTTAATTACAAACTGGATGCCTTGCGCGTTAGTGGGGTTGCCAAAAGCGGTTACGTAAGCGAGCAGCATTAATAGGCACATGGCGAGTACCCCTAAAAACCAAAAAACTAAAAAGTGCTCTAAATTAATTTTGCGCCACCAGGCGCGAAAACGGCTGATGCTGACCGCGTCAACTTTAAAATCTTCACCGGTTAATTTTACCGTCTGGTGTTCGCGGATGTCGCGGAACAGCCCGGCGATTTTTTGCGCGTGATGGCCCATGCCGTAACCTTTTTCCCGAATGTAAATTGATTGCGTTAAATTCAAGTTGCCGCCGGCGCCCGCATACGCGAACGCGCCTAACCAAACCGCTAAACTCATCCCGGCGGGCCAAAAGCTAAATCCTTCCCCCAGCCCGACTATGCCTTGCGCCAACATGCCCCAATCGGCGCCGCGCGCCAAAATAAAAGTTAAAATTAAAATAAAAGGGATGCCCAAAAAAATAATAATTTTCGTGACGGCTTCCATTACGCCGTAAACGGTTTTACCGACGCTCAAAATCACGCCGATAGTCATTAAAAAAATAATCGCTAACCATTTAAAATCAGCGATGCCGAAAACAAAAGCCAAAACCTGCGCGCTCGCGGCAATAATACCGGGCAAGCCAAAACCGATAAAAGTAGAAGCGATAAACCAGCCCGCCGCCCAGCGCCATAATTTATGCATGCCGACAAAAACCGATTCGCCCTTAACCAAAGCGTAGCGCTCAATTTCCATGTTAATAAAATATTGGCAAGTAATGCCAAGCACCGCTCCCCAAGCAATGCCTAAGCCAAAGTTAGAAACTAAATAAGGCCATAAAATAACTTCTCCCGAGCCCAATCCTAAAGCTAAAATGATAAAACTTGGGCCTAATATTTTTTTAAAAGAAATCACGGGCGGAAATTCTTTTAACGGTTGCGTCATATTATTCTAAAAATAAAAGCAGCGCCATCGCGCCGATGCCGAGCGCAATGCCTAAGAGTTGTTTAGCCGACTGCCCCAGTTCGTTTTCTTTTTTTAATTCCGGAATTAAATCGGCGGTAGCGATGTAAATAAATCCGCCGACAGTCAATGAGACGATGATATCGGTAAAGCCGGCGATTCTACTGGCAAACATTATTCCGGCGCCCGCGCCGGCAAAAGCGAGCAAAGCGGATAAAAAATTGAAAAATATCGCTTTGCTCCGCGTTAGGCCGGCATAAAGCAAAACGCCAAAGTCGCCGACTTCCTGCGGGATTTCATGGGTGATGACCGCAACCGTCGTCACGACGCCAAGAGGGAAACTAACGGCGTAGCTGCCGGCGATAATTAAGCCGTCAATAAAATTATGCAGACCGTCGCCGACTAAATTAACGGCCGCGAACGAATGCACGTGCTGGCGCGAGACGGGGATGTGGCAATGCCGCCAGCAAACCAGCTTTTCTAAAATAAAAAAGACGATGATGCCGGCTAGAATTATTAAAGAGGAAACGCTGGTTAATGCCCCGCCTTCCGCCAATTCCGGCACTAAATGCAAAAACACGTCGCCTAACAGCGCGCCCGCGGAAAAACTGACTAAATAAAACAAAAATTTCTTCAACTTTTCCGCGCTTAAAGCAAGCGCCGTAACTCCAATCAGAGAAATAAGAGAAACTACTAACACGCTAAAAAAAACGGGGATGGCCATAAAAAATTTTAAAAAATAAACGCTTTAATCATTGTAACAGATTATTGCCGACTAATCTATTGTTTAATTTTATTATCCATCTTAATAGCTTGCCGCGCAATAGACACCGACAAT
>Ga0155383_113_pt2 | contig 8865 bp, 8 predicted proteins | sample RifCSPhighO2_02_FD_106351 | JGI IMG/M metagenome (GOLD analysis project Ga0155383, IMG submission 106351) | Candidatus Falkowbacteria bacterium RIFCSPHIGHO2_02_FULL_45_15 | reverse complement strand
ATCGCAGATAAAAAGCTGCTTTTTTACTTGCTCCGCGGGTTTGTCCTACAGAGCGGTTCTCCTTGTAATTAAGTTGTCGTAGCATGGGGACACTAATTAAGTCAAAAGTCTGTAAAGTAATTTGTCATTCCCGCGAAAGCGGGAATCTCTTACTATTTTTCTATTTTTAGATTCCCGCTTTCGCGGGAATGACAGAATATAAAAAACTTTACGGACTTTACGGACTAAGGCGCTTACCAGCGCCGCCTTGGCTCTTCTTCTAATTTGCCTATTTTGCGCAGGTATTCGCGCTTGCGGCGATATTGCAAAGCCACCAGCGCGCTTTTGCGCTTAGCGGATTCGCTTTTGATCGGCTGTTTGAATTGGCGCTCTTTTGCCTCAATGATTTTTCCCGACCACTGCACCCGCTTTAAAAAGCGGCGGTACATGCCGTCAAAAGACTCGCCTTTTTTTCTTTTTACTTCTATCACAAAACACCTCCGATCTATTTAATCTATTGTCATTCCCGCGAAAGCGGGAATCCCGATATTGACGCATCAGACACGAGATTCCCGCTTTCGCGGGAATGACACTAGCATAAAAATTTTATTATTTATTTTAATCTTTTATCTAATTCCTCGTAAACTTTTTTAAAATCAAACACTTCCTGCATTCCCGACTCCATGTCGCGGATTAAAATCGTGCCGTCCATCAATTCTTTCTGGCCTAAAATCAAAGTTAGTTTCACTCCTAATTTATTCGCGTACTCCAGTTGCGCTTTGAGATTGTCTTTGACGAAATTCTGCGCCGCCTTGTAACCCCGTTTGCGCAATTCTTCAAAAAAAATCATCGCTTTGCGCTTCGCCGCTTCGCCTAATTGGGCGATAAAAATATTGGACTGGCACGTGTCAACTAAGGGGATGTTGCTTTCCTTAATTTTTAAAATAATGCGCTCGACTCCCAAAGCCCAGCCCAAAGCCGGAGTCGGCCTCCCTCCCAAATACTCTACCAGCCCGTCATAACGGCCGCCGCCGCCTAAAGCGTTTTGCCGCCCCTGTTCGCTGTCCTCGGAACAGAATTCAAAAACAGTGCGGTTATAATAATCCAAACCGCGCACCAAATGCGGGTTCAAAGCATAAACCACGTTTAATTCGTCCAGATACTCCAGCACCTTCACGAAGTGTTCGCGGCACTCCTCGCAGAGGTGGTCAACTATCTGCGGCGCTCCCGCCCGCGCGTTAACGCAAGCCTCTTCCTTGCAGTCCAGCAGGCGCAGAGGATTTTTCAGCAGGCGCTTTTTGCAATCCGGGCATAACTTATGATGCACCGGGCGCTGTTTATAATATTCCACCAGCTTCTTAACGTATTCCGGCCGGCAAAGAGAGCAGCCGATGCTGTTGATTTGCACCTGCGCCTCCAGCCGTAATTCTTTCAACAAATTGTAGCCGATGAGAATGACTTGGGCGTCGGCGATGGCGCTTGCTTCTCCAAACATTTCTAAATTAATCTGGTTAAATTGGCGGTAGCGCCCCGCTTGCGGCTTTTCGCGCCGAAATAAATTGCCGATGAAATAAAGCTTAACCGGCTGCACCGGAAAACTGAACATGCCGTGTTCAACGTAAGAGCGCACTAAGCCCGGGGTAGCTTCCGGCCGCAGCGCCACCCGATCGTTATCCTTATCGATAAAAGCGTACATCTCCTTAGACACTATGTCCGTTTGCTTGCCGGTGGAGCGCTCGTACAAAGCTAAATTTTCCAGCACCGGAATTTCGGTGCGCAACCAACCGTAATATTTAACGATGCTTTCCGCTTTATTGAGCACCAGTTCCCAATAGCGATATTCTTCCGGCAAAATATCGCGCATGCCGCGCAAACGGGGGATCATTCTGGCGCTGGCGATTCTTTCTCTTTTATCTTCCAGCGCGTTTTGTTTGGCTGTTTTATTTTTTGGTCGACGGCCCATATAGTAGAATAAGATTATACGGATTTAATATTGCTATCGATCCTTTAATACGAATGCTTCCTACGCGCTTAATTGCCCTTGCAACTATGCGAATGCCGCGAATGCGGAAAAAAATTTGATAGCTGAATTCGTAGCATTCGCCCGCCTGCCATAGCAGGCATTGCGGGCAGGCATTCATCTGAATTGTTATAAATCCGCAGGAAAAATTCGTGTTAATTGTTCGCAAACGTTTTAAATCCAAATTAACTATTTGAACATTTTAATTGATTAAACTGTACTCCGGCAAAGCGAACGTCCCGACGCGGCCGAAAGGCCAGCCCCGCAACCATACTCTGCCGACGATAAAGCTTCTTCTCACCGGGCCAAAACTGCGCGAATCTTTACTGTAATTACGGTTATCTCCCAAAACGTAATACTCATCCGCGCCCAGCGTCTTAATTTCTTCTTGGCCGGTTAAAGTTTCCACCCCGGGTTCAAGGTAACTTTCATCCAGCTTGACGCGGCGGTTGGTGTCTTGGGTATAAACGTAAAGTCCGCCTTCCTTGATCTCTATTTTTTCTCCCGGTAAACCGATCACTCTTTTGATAAAATACTGGCTGGGATCGTTGGGGTATTTAAACACCACGATTTCGCCTCGCTTCGGTTCCCGGAAGCGATAGGTTATTTCATCAATAATTAAATACTCATGGTCGTAAAAACTGGGCTCCATGGACGCCCCTTTAACGTAGAAAGGCTGTATCAAAAAATACCTAACGGGAATAATGACGGCCAGCGATATGATAACTACTTTTATTACCTCAAAAACAAAAATAAAAAAATTACGCATAAATACCGTTAACACAAATATAATCGCCTCTATGGCAATTATCCACTTAAATGTAAAAGTAAATTTATTATAACATAATACGGCGATAAAAAGCAAATGCGTTTTAAAACCGCCGTTATCCTTAACCGGAGGGTTGAGTGAGGTTAGTGATTAGCCATCGCTTTTTTACTTTTAACCGAACTTATACTATACTTATAAAAAGACTTTTTGTCTTTATATTTTTGTATCAGTTTTTAATGTCCGTTAAATAATTTATGGTTAACGATCTTGATCTCTTAGAAATCAAAAAAGAAAACGGCGGCGATTATCTGGCTGGTTATAACGAGCGCCGTCACTCAATCAAGCGGCGGGCGGCAGGACGGCTGCTGAAATTTTTGGCTTACCTGACGACGGTGGCGGCTATCGTTTTGTTTGTCTTTACCAGCCGCGTATTGATGTCGGAAGATAATAAAATATTTTCCCCCCTCTCCTGGCTAAGTCAATTTAAACACTTGGCCCAAACATCCGATAACCTGCTGAAAGGCGAGGAAAACGGCCGGATTAATGTTCTGCTGCTCGGCATCGCCGGCAAAAATCATGACGGCGGCTACCTGACCGATACCATAATGCTCGCGAGCGTTTCCCCCGCCAGCGGCGACATCGCCTTGTTTTCCCTGCCGCGCGATTTAATCGTGCCGATTGACGGTTACGGCTTCCGCAAAATAAACAACATTAACGCTTTCGCGGAAAACGAGCAGCCGGGAAGCGGCGGCTTAGCCGTCAGCCAAGCGTTAAGCCGCGTGCTGGACGTCCCCATTGATTATTATCTAAGAGTGGATTTTATCAGTTTCGTAAAAATAATTGACGAATTGGGCGGCATCGAAATAGAGGTGGAAAATACTTTGGACGATACTCGTTACCCCATCGCCGGGCGCGAAGAGGACCCTAATTACGAAAATCGCTTTGAATATTTGCATCTGGAAAAAGGCTGGCAACCAATGGACGGCGAGTTGGCGTTAAAATACGTCCGTTCCCGCCATGCGGCGGGCGTTGAAGGATCTGATTTCGCCCGCAGCCGCCGCCAGCAAAAAGTCCTGCAAGCGGTAAAGGATAAAGTATTAAATTTACGCATTCTCTTCAAGCCGCGGCTGATAAATAATATTTTAACCACTCTGCAAGAGCATGTTATTACCAACTTTAAAGTATGGGAGATGGTTAAATTGTGGGGCATTATTAAAGACACTAACGCCGATAAGGTAATCACTAAAGTGCTGGATAACGCGAATGGCGGGCTGTTAGTGGACGCCATTACTCCGGAAGGAGCTTATATTTTACAGCCGCGCAACGGCGATTACGCCGAAATCCAATATTTAGTGAAAAATATTTTTTCTAACGCGCCCCCGAAACAAACCAGCGCCGTTAAACAAGAATACCCCGCCCTGGAAATTCAGAACGGCACTTGGATTAACGGCTTGGGGCAACGAATGGCCACTGACTTAGAAAAGTTTGGTTTTGCCGTCGCGGGCGTCCACAACGCCAGCCGGCAAAATTACGAAGAATCTGTCATTTTTGACTTAAGCTACGGAGAGAAGATGAGTTCACTGGCTATCCTGAAAGAAAAAACCGGCGCCCGCGTTAATTACGGCCTGCCGGACTGGCTCTTAGCCGAATTAAAACAACAAAACGAAAATAAAGTGAATTTAACGCAACCGGACTTTATCCTGATAATCGGCCGCGACGCCGATAAAACGCAAAGCGGAGTGGAAAATAAAGAAGAATAAATTGTTAAATTATTTACCTCCCCCTGTCCCCTCCTTATTAAAGGAGGGAAATAAATACCGATTTAACATTATTATTCCGCATTATTCCTCCCCTTTATAAGGGGAGGCGGCACCCTGCGCCAGAGGGGTGAATAATTTAACAATGTAACAATTTAGCAATATAATTATGCAAAATTCCAGCATTAAAATAGTTTCCTCTCCCCTACCTACCGTCGTCCTCTTCGGCCGGACGAACGTCGGCAAATCCACTCTGTTCAATAAACTCACCGACACTCAACACGCTTTAGTTTCAGCGCGCGCCGGCACCACGCGCGATAGCAATGTCGGCACCGTCCACTGGCAGGGGGCGTCTTTCCAATTAATCGACACGGGCGGAATTTTGCACACAAAATTTTTAAGCGGTAAAAATAAGCTGAAGCGGTTAAACATCGACGCGACTGACATTAATAATTTAGTTCAGCTTAAAGTTAAAGAATATTTAACCGCCGCTGATTTGATTTTATTTTTAGTTGACAGCCGGACGGGGATAATGGAGCAGGATAAGGTGATGGCGCTTTTGCTTAAGCGCCTGATCAGCCGTCAGCCGGTGTTATTAGTCGCTAACAAAGCCGACACCCCGAAATTACGAGGCGAAATTGCTTCATTTTATCGCCTGTCTTTAGGCGAGCCGCTGCCGATTTCCGCGACCAACGGCTCGGGCACGGGAGATTTGCTGGATGAAATTTGCAAAAAAATATCAGCTGTCATTCCCGCGCAGGCGGGAATCCCGACATTGGCACTAGAGACACGAGACCCCCGTCCCGCAGTACTGCGGGACGGGGATGACATAACTCCTGAAATTAAGGTGGCAATCGTCGGTCGCCCCAATGTCGGCAAATCCACCCTGCTTAACGCCGTCATCGGCGCCAATAAATTCATCGTCAGTTCGGAGCCGCATACCACGCGCGAGCCCAATGACATTACGGTTGAGTATCAAGGCCAAAGAATTACTCTGATGGACACGGCGGGCATTATTAAAGCTAAATCGAAAAAAACAAAAGAAGAATTCATCGCTAAGGGCGTGGCTAAAAGCAAGGCGGTCATTAAATACGCCGACATTGCCCTGTTAGTGATTGATATCGCCGATGCCACGAGCCATCAGGAAACGAAATTAGTGGAAGAAATTTTAAGCAATAAAACAAACTTAATCATCGTCGCCAATAAATGGGACAAAGTGCCGGAGCGCGACAGTAAAAAATACGCGGCGTGGTTGCGCGCTAAACTGCCGTTTGTGGCTTGGGCGCCGGTAATTTTTCTGTCCGCCCAAAACAAAACAAAAATCAATCAGCTGCTGGACTTGATTTTAGAGTCGGCGCGCGCGCGGCGCGCGCAAATCGCCGCGGCGGAATTAAAACTGTTCCTGCCCGGCGCCGCCCGGCACGCGCCGCCGCTGTCTAACCAAAAAGCGCGCGGCATTTTTAAGCGGCGCCTGCCCCGGCCGAAACTCATCGCCTTGACCCAAACGACCACTAACCCGCCGGGGTTTGACCTGCGCGTCAAATCTAAAAGCGGGCTGAAAGACACTTACGTAACTTATTTGGAAAATAGGCTGCGGCAGGAATTCAAACTCATCGGGACGCCGGTGAAAATATACGTCAAGACCCATTAGAAAGCAGTTGTTAAGCAATCTGATTTCCGTTACTAATTTCTATTTTCCAAACAACTAATTTCAACTTTATGCTATTTATCTTCGGTCTGGGCAACCCGGGCGCAAAATACCGCCACAGCCGCCATAATGTCGGTTTCATGGTCGTTGACGCTTTAGCCGAACGGCTTGGTTTAACCTGGCGGCAAAATAAAAAATTTAACGCAAAGCTAGCGGAAAGGGAGAGTATTATGTTGGTAAAGCCGCAAACTTTTATGAACAATTCCGGGCAAGCGGCGCGCGCGCTTTTAGATTATTATAAAATTTTGCCCAAAACTTTAGGCATTTTGACGGCGCGCCATTCTGACCTGTCAAATAAACTTATCGTCATCCACGACGACATTGATTTGCCTTTAGAAAAATTCAAAATTCAAACCGGACGCTCTGCCGCCGGCCACCGCGGCGTGCAATCAATCATCGACGCGCTCAAAACGCAAAATTTCATTCGCCTGCGCGTCGGCATCGCTAACGAACTGCTGCGCGCCAAAGTTCCGCCGGATAAATTCGTGCTGGAAAAATTTTCACGAGCAGAAAAAGAAAGGTTAGAAAAAATTATCCCCGAATTAGTTGAAAGTATGATTAAAATAATAAGATATTAAGATAAACGATTTCCTTATTCGCGGCATTCGCATAGTTGCAGGAACATCTAAATATGCGGAGAAAATTCGTATTAAAAGTTCGCAAACGACTTTAGTCCGTAACAGCTACTTGAATAATAAAAAGGAGCGAAACAATTGAGTGTGAAGAATGGACATGCAAGAGCATTCCCCAGCACATCAATTGTTCGCTCCTAAGAATTTGGGAGCGTGTATGGGGTCTCGTCTCTCCTCGAGATAGCTTATGGTAGCTGTAACCCTAACACGCTCCGCAAAATTAATAAAGAACAAACTTACTATCCATTTTCCTACTTACCGGCAAGGGACTATAGAAACGTAAATGGTCAAGGAGGAGAACCACTTATCGCCCCTAAGCCCTTTGGCAAGTAGGAAGATGGACGGTAAAAATAATTCCTAACTTTTAATTACTAATGCCTAACTAAATTCCAACGCATCGCAACTAAATATTAGAAATTAGTAATTTCCGTGATATTTCATCTTACCAAAATAATTTTTCTATGTCAACCTCGCCAAATCCGTCTAATATTACCGCTGATTTGCCTTATTGGGTAGCGCTATCCACTTTTGCCAAGTTCGGCCCCAAGCGATTCTTCTACTTGCGCAAATATTTTCCCGATATGCGAACCGCCTGGCGAGCGGGAGCCGCTGAATTGCGCGCCGCCGGCATTGACGCAGGAGTGGCCGCGGAATTTATCAGCCACCGCCAAACGATAGAGCCGGAAACCGAAATGGCGAAACTTGCGAACGAAAAAATAAAAGCCATTGCCCTGCCTGACGACAGTTACCCCCGGCTCCTGAAAGAAATTTATGACGCTCCGCCGGTACTGTACTGTCGGGGCGAGTTGCCGGACAGCATTAACTTTTGCCTGGCTGTCGTCGGCTCGCGCAAATATACTTCTTACGGCCGGCAAGCGGTCCAAAGTTTGGTCAGCCGGCTCGCCGCCGCCGGCTTAGTTATCGTGAGCGGCCTCGCGCTCGGCATTGACGCTTTGGCGCACTTGTCCTGCTTAGACAGTAAAGGCAAAACTATCGCCGTTCTGGGCTCGGGGCTGGACCGGCAAAACATTTACCCCGCCACCAATCGCCAGCTGGCGGAAAAAATTTTAGCGCGCGGCGGGCTGCTGATGTCCGAATACCCTTACGGCACCCCCGCGCTCAAACATCACTTCCCCCAGCGCAACCGCCTTATTTCCGGCCTCTCGCTCGGCACTTTAATCATCGAGGCTTCGGCGGAATCAGGCGCGCTCATCACCGCGCAATGCGCTTTGGAGCAAAATCGCGAAGTTTTTGCCGTCCCCGGATCTATTTTTAACCCTAATTCCGTCGGCACTAATAACTTAATTAAAACGGGCGCGCGGGCGGTTAGCTGCGCGGAAGAAATTATGGAAACGTTTGAGTTGGAAAATATCGCCAGCCTCACCCAAAACCAAAAAATAATGCCGGCCACGGCTGCCGAACAAAAAATGATTTCTGTTTTAAGCCACGAGTCAGCGCATATTAATCAGCTTGCCCGCCTCGCCAAACTTGACACCGCGACCGTAAATGCTACCTTATTAACTATGGAACTGAAAGGATACGTTCGCAGTTTGGGAGGAGGAAATTATGTGCTGGCGTAATTATCAATTACGAATTATCAATTACGAATTGAGTAAAAATTATTAATTCGTAATTTGTAATTTTTAATTGATAATTGATTTTATGAATCTAGTAATAGTGGAATCTCCCACCAAAGCCAAAACTATTCAAAAATTTTTAGGGAAAGATTTCCGCGTGGAATCTTCTTTTGGCCATATTATGGATTTGCCGCAAAAAGAATTGGGCGTTGACCTTAACGACAACTATGAACCGACTTATGTTATTCCCCCGAAAGCGAAAGCGACCGTCGCGCGTTTAAAGGAGCTGGCGAATAAAGCGGACGGCGTCGTGCTCGCGACCGACGAGGACCGCGAAGGAGAAGCCATCTCCTGGCATCTGTCGCGCGCCCTAAAATTAAAGCCTGATAAAATCAAACGGATTGCTTTTCATGAAATTACTAA
>Ga0155383_115_pt1 | contig 17166 bp, 13 predicted proteins | sample RifCSPhighO2_02_FD_106351 | JGI IMG/M metagenome (GOLD analysis project Ga0155383, IMG submission 106351) | Candidatus Falkowbacteria bacterium RIFCSPHIGHO2_02_FULL_45_15 | reverse complement strand
GGCATTGTGGAGGCCTATGACAAGTGGGCCGCGGTCTATCTGGAAAAAACCGCGCAGACGATTGAAGTTGATCGTCTGAACATGATGAAGGAGTTAGGATTAATGGTTCGCCCAAAAAGTAGTGAAGTGAAAATTTATAAAGAAGACTCCGCCACACTACTGTTTGAGGCAACGACCAATCTTGACCCAGCCGTCCGTTACCCCTATCTTGAAAAAGAGGGGGAAAGAAAAGACGGCATGCACACCTTGATTTGTGTTATGCTCCCCGATAGTAACAGGGAGTTTACACGCAAATCACCGATGGGGTGGGTTCGCAACAGGGAGGTGGCTGTTGAGCCCCCCCACCCCTCGGAAAAATTTAAGGTCGTTTTCCAGGCGACCTACGCCGGCACGGGATTTGACGAGACGACTGGCTCCGAACATTTCGTGCCAACGGTCCGGTTTGGAGAAATAATCCAGCCGGAAGACAGGATTCGTCTGGAAACTTCTGGGGAGCTTCGAGTGTATTGGGGCGGATACTGGCAGACGTTTCAAGATAAATTTGAAACTGTTTGCCCCCGCGCCTATGCCACGGGGACTCTCTGGATTGAAGCCGCCAACGGCAAGATAGTGAAACTCACCGTTGAGCGAGAAAAATAATGTTCTTTATGTGCTTAGTTGCTGAGGAGGGAGAATGTTCGCGTATCTCCCTCTTTTTTTATTCTATGCTATAATAATGATATACTAACTAAGATATATGAAAAAATTATTCATCGTCCTCTGCCTCTTGTCTGCTTTAAGCATTTTTAACATTACCACTAATTTCGTTTATGCTCAAGTAACTCCTCCTGACGCGCCACGAGGAAACACCAATATAACCAGTGGCTCCGGCGGCCCCGTCTCCCTCACCAACCCCCTCACCAACACCACTGGCGACGTGCCGGGCGGCATCCCCGGACTTATCGGCCGCGTCATTAACGGCGTATTGGGAGTAGTCGGCTCGCTGGCTTTAATTATGTTCATCTACGGCGGCTTGCTCTGGATGACTTCGGGGGGCAACGATGAAAAAGTAAAACAGGGCAAAGACGTTTTAATCTGGGCGACTTTAGGACTATTTATCATCTTTGCTTCTTACGCCTTGGTTAATTTTATTATCTTCAAAGGCATCGGAGCGGTGGGAGGAGGCAGTGGAGGAATACAAACAGACGACTTTGGTAGAGTAGTTGACCCAAATAATCCTAATTCTAATTAAATTGGATATTAGATATTGGGATATTAAATGCCGAGAGTTTGAAAGTTTCATTAATATCTAATATCTTAATATCCAATATCTGGTTTGTATTGATGCTTAAAAAATATCGCTAATTTAAAAAAACGGCCCCTCGGCTGTATTTTTTTGTATTTATGCTACGAGTTATGCGTTAAGCGACTTAGAGCAGCGCCGCTCCAATCGCCCCGGCTTGGGCTAACTTTGCCGGCACTATTTTTATTTTTTTCAATTTCGGCGATAAAATTTTTGCCCTTAAGCTCTTTTTTACTTCGGCTAAAAACAGCTCCCCCGAGTGCATGGCGCTGCCGCCGATAACGATAATTTCCGGGTCCACCAAATTAACGATGCTCGCCAGCGCCAAGCCCAAATACCGGCCAAACTCCTGATACGCTTTGAGCGCTAACTCGTCGCCGTGAAACGCTTCTTCGGCTTTGGCTTGCGGATTGCCTTGCGTTAAATTATGATAAATTTCTTCTAAAGTCATCGGCGTATTGTCTACTACATCCACTACCATTGCCCCCGGCTCGCCGGCCGAGCCGTGCACCCCTTGGAAAATGTCGCGGTTGATGCTGATGGCGCCGCCAATGCCGGTGCCAAGCGTGATGCCGACCGCGCTCGCGGAATTTTTAACCGCGCCCAAAGCGAGTTCGGCGCGCAAAAAGCAGTTCGCGTCGTTATCAACCCATACGGGCAATTGATATTTTTCCTGCAATATTTTTCCAATCGGCGCCTCATTTAAAATTTTTAAATTATTACAGTGCAATACTTCTCCTTGTTCGTTTTTATTAGTAGGCGCGCTGATGATGCCCGGCACGCCGATGCCGATTTTAGTGACCTGGCCCTTGCCTTTCTTGGCCCGCTCCAACAGGGGATCAATTAAGGCCTGCAACATCACTAAAAATTTTTCCAAACTATTTTTCGGCGTCGCGAGCTTATAGTCTGCCGCTACTTCCTTTTTAACTAAATCAAATAAAACCGCGGACATCTTCGTTCCGCCGATGTCTACGCCGATGGAATATTGTATTTTTTTTTCTTCTGGCATATTGTAAAGTATTTAGTATTTCAAATCCAAAATCTAAATTATTTCAAATTATTCCAAGCCAATATCAAAATCCAAAAACTAAAATTTTAAACATTTAGTGTTAAGATTTGTTTTGGAATAATTTGCCTGCCCGCAGTGCCAGCTATGGCAGGCGGGGAACAATTTGAGCTTTGGAATAATTTCTAAAATAAACTTTTGGCTTCCTCCCACATCGTCTTATCTCCGTTAACCTCTTTTTCCCAATACCACCATTCCACGCCCCAGAGATAAAATTCGCGGAAAGACGAACGGCGGGCAAACTCCAAAATATCCCTGAATTTCTCTAAATTCATCGTGCGCTCGCCTTCCTCTTTTGTCAATTGGTAATAGGGCTTTGGCCCCCAAGGTTCGGCTTGCAATTCAATTACCACGATATCGCGCGGTTTGGGCATACTTAAAAATTCCGTCAGATTCGCTTTCAGGCGAAAAAATCCGGGCGTAAGCGGGTAATGGATGTAGCGATTAAAATGGTAACTATAGGTATCGCGGTAAAGCGAGGTGCCGAAAATGTCGGCTCGCGAAGCCGCCGGCACCCAAAAGCTCAACTCGCCGCTGTCAGTAACGATGATTGGCCGCCGGTCAAGCGAGCGCGCTAATTTTATTTCTTGGTCTAAAAATTTTTTGTCTAATTTTGGACAGTCGCCAAAGTGCGGCAAGAACGGCTCGTTTTCTACCTGCCAAGCGATAATGTTTCTTCGGTCTTGATACCGCTCAATTACTTGCTTTAAATAATTGAAAATTTTTTCCTGCCTCTCTTGAGCGGTTAAATCTTTCGCCCACTCGGGGGAATGGCACTCCGGCCAGCGAGGCAGGCGGTAGCCAAGAGCTAAAATGACGCTGGCGTTCCTTTGGGCCGCTTCGTTGATCTGCCAATCTAAATCAGCAAAATTAAACACGCCCGCCTTATATTCAATTTCGTCCCAATAAGCCATTAGGCGAAACTGCCGCACGCCCAAATCATCCAAGGCGGCGGTAAACGCGGCTTGCCAGTTTAGCCCCATGCCGCGCACGAGACGCGGCGAAAAAGTTACGCCGTAAGATAATTCGTCCGGGTCGTAAATCGGGCGGACGCTCGCTAACGGCAGCAGGACAATAATTGCAGCTGTTACTATCAAAAAAGCAAATAAAAATTTATGACGCTTAAAATAAATTATTAATTTCATAATTTCATAATTTTCAAACAATTAGTTAATTTCAAAATTTTAAAATTTTACATTAACAAGTATAAACCAACCCCAACTAAAATACCCCCGATTAATTTCTGCGCCAACACCGCCCTATTCATTTCCTCTTTTAAAATGCCCGGATAACTCTCGGACAAAAACAGCACGATAAAAATCAAAAAAACGTACTGGATGCCTTGCAAGGCGTTAATCAGCGCGACATTGCCTAAGCTGATGGCGTAGTTAAGCAGAATGAAAGCAATAACCGCCAGCAAGCGGATGCCCAAAAAGAGCGGCAAATTTTTGATCGCTTCCGTTTTTCTTTGCGGCTCAAAAATAATATCCCAGTTGCGCCGGGGCACGATTAAAAACAGCGCGCCTAAAAAACTGCCCAGCCGCGTCCAAACGTAACTGCCTAAAAACGGCTGGTGCAAAAAAATATATTTTATCAAAACGTAATAAGCGGCAAAAACAAAAGCGGAAACAACAGAGTTAACGATTAGCCGCCGCGTGGGATGCAGCTCCGCGCTCGTAGATCCAAAAAAAATGCGCGTTCTGTCCAGTAGCCATTGCCACCAGCGCTGCTGCCGCTGTTTTACGGAGATAAGGATGCCTCCGGACAATAAAATAACAAAAGCCAGGAACTCCTGCCCGCTAAAGACGTGCCCAAAGAAAAGGTAGGAGAAAATGAAGCTGAATATCGGGACAAAAGCGCCTACTATCGGCACGACTTTAGTCGCGTCACTCTGGTGCAGCGCTTTGTACCAGGCAATTAACGCCCACAAAAATAATATTCCGGCGGCTAAATCAATCGCGAGCCATGGCCAAGGAGGCAAAAACGGCGCCCACCATAAAAAAATAAGATTGCCGATGCTCCAGATGCCGACATAAAAAGCGTAAGCGATGGAGGAGTGTATTTTTTTTGATAAAAAATGTTTGTCGGCGACATAAACGCCGGCATTGAAAAAATAGGCAACAATTGTGATGTAAAGCCACATAATCAACTATCAATTACGAATTATCAATTACGAATACAAATCTTATTCTTTAATTCGTAATTCGTAATTTTTAATTGAATAATTGTCATAATCCATTATTTTTACAAATCTCCGCGTATACGGCCGCGCTTGGCCGCGGCGCGCGCTTAAATGTTTTGAAATCAACCTGGTACAAACCGAACTTCGGCTCAAAGCCGTCCGCCCATTCAAAATTATCCATTAACGACCAATGAAAATAGCCGCGCACGTCCGCGCCTTCGGCAATTGCTTGGTGCACGGATCGCAGATGCGCGCGGATAAAATCCGCCCGCTTTTCATCCGACGCGTCGGCCAAACCGTTTTCTAAAACATAAATGGGCAACTGATACCCCCGCAGTTCTTTCAGCACGGCGCCTATGCCTTCCGGGTATACTTCCCAACCCAAATCAGAAATTATTTTATTTTCGTTCATCAGCACGTACCCCCGCAGCGACACATACAACAGATTATGGAAATAGTAATTAACGGCTAAATAGTCTGACGTGTCTTTAATTTTTTTTAGCCAAGAGTGGTTCCAGTAACGGCGGATAAAATTGACTGCCGTTCGGTTGAGCCAAGTGTCTAAATAGGGTTCAAAAAATTGATTGTTTTTTGCCGCCCCAACCTGACAGCGGCTGTTTTTTTCGTGGAGAATAAAATAAGCGAGCCGGTGCGCTTGGGCTAAATTGTTGATCACTTGGTTAAATTTAAAAAAACTTTTGCCCTGCGGCGGCCATTTGCCCAGCCAATAAGAGTTGTAAGCGTACACCATCGGTTCATTGATCGTGCACCAAAAAGTAACGCCGCTCCCTAAAAATTTTACCACTTGTTCGACATAATTGCGAAAAATTAGGGGCGACTGTTTATTCAGCCACCCTCCCATTTCGGCAAACCACAGCGGCTGGGTCCAATGATAAAGCGTGACGAATGGTTCAATGTCATTGCGCCGACATTCTTCAATTATTTTTTGGTAATGGCGCAATTCCACTTTATCCCAGCGCCCTCGTTGCGGCTCAATGCGGCTCCACTCAATGGAAAAACGATAAGCGTTGTTGTTTAATTCCTTAACTAACTTAATGTCTTCGGCATGCAGTTCGTAGGAATTGGCGGCGCGGCCGGAAACAGAGCCGTCTTTGATGTGGCCGTCCTGCTCCCATTCGGTCCAGTTATTTTCGTTGCCGCCCTCAATTTGATGCGCGCTTGTTGCCGTGCCCCAAATAAAGCCGGACGGAAATTTATATTTCATTTGCTCTTCAGCCATATAGATATTATTATAACATCCTTGCCAAAACTAACCAACTTTACTACTCTCATTACCCGTTACTCGTTACTGGCTACCCTTCCCCTTGACACCTTTTCCCCAATAGCTTAAGATAACAGTACACATAAACTTTGCTCTTTTTTTACTTACTTAAACCTAACCATTTCAAAAGCATAAAAACTTGACAACTAAACGCGTGCTTTGGAGAAAAACAGTAATACTTTAAGGAATTAGAGTATTTCTGTTTTTTTCTGCTCACTACTAATTATGAATTAACTACCAATATACTAATATAAACTTTGTCGGTATAAAAACCTTTAATAAGAAATGAAATAATTTTAAGGTATTAGTATATTTGTAAGTGATTGGTAATTAGTAGTGATGTTCGTTGACAACTGAATATTGCAATACGTCAAACTATTTTATTTTTAGTATTAAAAGGCGCCAATTAAATCTAAAACAAAAATTATTACATAGAGCTTTAATCAAGTTCTCGAATTTTTACTGAGAGTTTGATCCTGGCTCAGGATGAACGCTGGCGGCGTGTCTAAGGCATGCAAGTCGTACGTGTTCCGCAGCAATGCGGAATGCGTGGCAAACGGGAGCGTAACACATTGGTAACCTACCCTTGAGATGAGTATAACCCCGCGAAAGCGGGGATAATCCTCAATGAAAGTGAGGGGTCTTAAGACATTCTCACTTAAACCCGCCGCAAGGCGGGGCTCAAGGAGGGGCCTATGTCTCATCAGCTTGTTGGCAGGGTAACGGCCTACCAAGGCTATGACGAGTACCGGGTGTGAGAGCATGACCCGGCTCACTGGGACTGAGACACTGCCCAGACTCCTACGGGAGGCTGCAGTCAAGAATATTCCCCAATGCGCGCAAGCGTGAGGGAGCGACGCCGCGTGCCGGAAGAAGCCCTTCGGGGTGTAAACGGCTTTTATGAGGGACGAACAAATGACGGTACCTCATGAATAAGGGGCTGCTAATCTCGTGCCAGCAGCAGCGGTAATACGAGAGCCCCAAGCGTTATCCGGATTTATTGGGCGTAAAGCGTCGGTAGGTGGTGTAACACGTCTTTTGTTAAATCCTGAAGCTTAACTTCGGGGCTGCGGGAGATACGGTTATACTTGAGGCCGGGAGAGGCAAGCGGAATTGCTGGTGTAGGGGTTAAATCCATTAATATCAGCAAGAACACCAAATGCGAAGGCAGCTTGCTAGAACGGATTCTAACGCTGAACGACGAAAGCGTGGGGAGCGAATGGGATTAGATACCCCAGTAGTCCACGCCCTAAACTATGGATGCTAAGTATTGGCAGTATCGACCCTGCCAGTGCTGTCTACCTAAGGAAACCCGTTAAGCATCCCGCCTGGGGAGTACGGCCGCAAGGCTAAAACTCAAAGGAATAGACGGGGACCCGCACAAGCGGTGGAGCATGTGGTTCAATTCGACGATAAGCGAGGAACCTCACCAGGGTTTGACATCCAGCTGCATGTCCCAGAGATGGGAAGGCCTTCGAGGGTGCTGGACAGGTGCTGCATGGTTGTCGTCAGCTCGTGTCGTGAGATGTACCGTTAAGTCGGGAAACGAGCGCAACCCCTATCCTAAGTTTCATGTGTCTTAGGAAACTGCCCAGCCCTAAGCGTACTGCGTACGCAAATTATCAATTAAAAATTACGAATTAAAAATTAAAATTCGTAATTGATAATTCGTAATTGATAATTGAAGCGCGAAGCGCGTTTGGGGCTGGGAGGAAGGAGGGGACGACGTCAAATCAGCATGGTTCTTACATCCTGGGCGACACACGTGCTACAATGGGAGGTATAATGGGAAGCCAAGCCGCGAGGCGGAGCAAATCCTATAAAACCTCTCTCAGTTCGGATTGGAGTCTGCAACTCGACTCCATGAAGCCGGAATCGCTAGTAAACGCGCATCAGCCATGGCGCGTTGAATACGTTCTCGGGTCTTGTACTCACCGCCCGTCACACCAAGAGAGTCGGGGGCACCCGAACCCCGCCCTTTTGGCATTAGCTGTGATATAATTAAATATATGTATTATGTTTATTATTTACACAGTCTAACGCAAACAAATTTCAGCTATATAGGATTTACTGATGATCTTAAAAGAAGATTTTATGAGCATAATAATAAACAAGTTTTATCAACGAAAGCTTATGCGCCCTTTAAACTTGTTTATTATGAAGCATATCTAAGTAAAAAAGATGCTTTAGCAAGAGAGAAAAAATTAAAGCATCATGGAAGTGTTATAGGTCATCTAAAAAAAAGAATAAACAATAGCTTGAAAGAATAGTGCCAAAAGGGCGGGGGAAGGTGAAACCGATGATAAGGGTGAAGTCGTAACAAGGCACCGGTAGCGGAAGCTGTCGGTGGATCACCTCCTTTCTAAGGAGTATCCCGCAGGATTGCGGGATGGTCGCCTTTGTGCTAAAGCGTAAGTTTTAGCATGAGGGAAATTGGCGCCTGTTAATACTAAAAATTGGTTAAGCAAATAGATTATGGGGCTATTTGCGTTTATAAAATAGCTCCGATACGGGAGCTTTTTTTATTGAAAAAAATAAAATAAAGTAATACAATAAACAGGCGAACCGCGCTATGCGCGCCCGTAGCTCAGCGGTAGAGCATTGCCCTTATAAGGCAGGGGTCGATGGTCCGAATCCATCCGGGCGCACAGACATCAATAATCAATTTAAAATTACGAATTAAAATTCGTAATTGATAATTGTTAATTGCAAATTGATTTATCGCGGGGTAGAGCAGTTGGCAGCTCGCCAGGCCCATAACCTGGAGGTCGCCGGTTCGAGTCCGGCCCCCGCAACCAACATCAATTATCAATGAGAAATTACGAATTAAAATAAAATCCGTAATAAAATTGCAAATTAAATTCACGCCTGGGTAGCTCAGTGGTAGAGCAGAGGCCTGAAGAGCCTTGTGTCGTCAGTTCGATTCTGACTCCAGGCACAACAACCAATTATTAATTTACAATTAAAAATTACGAATTAAAATTCGTAATTGATAATGCGTAGTTATTAATTGATTTGGGTGTATAGCTCAGTTGGCTAGAGCACGTCACTGATAATGACGGGGTCGATGGTTCGAGTCCATCTACACCCACCAAAATCTTATTTTCGGAAAATTGACCGATTGAAATAAATTATGAAATATATAGACCGAGTATATGGAAATTTTGAAATTGACGAACCAGTTATTTTGGAATTGATAAATTCCAAAACTTTTCAACGATTAAAGGAAATAGATCAAGCTGGATATTTCGAACCTCATTTCCCCGGAACCGCACATTCCCGCTTTGAGCATTCAATCGGTGTTTATTTGCTCTTAAAAATGTATGGCACACCGATTGAGGAACAAATCGCTGGTCTTATCCATGATGTTTCTCACTTGACTTTTTCTCATTGTATAGATTATGTTTTAGACGCTGGCTCTGAAAAAGAACATAATCACCAGGATAATATTTTTGACGCATTTGTTAGAAAGTCAGAAATCCCAGAAATACTGAAAAAATATGGTTTGGATTTAGAGTATATTTTGGACGACAAAAATTTTCCGCTAAAAGAAAAAGAATTGCCGGACTTATGCGCAGATAGAATTGACTATTCATTAAGAACCGCTACCGTTTTTAAAGAAATCAAAAATGGAAAATATTTTATTGATAATCTCTTAGCGGAAAATGGGCAATGGATTTTTAAAGATTTTGAAAGTGTGGGAAAATACGCAAAATTATTTTTAAAGCTGAATACTGATTACTATGCCGGCTTGCCTTCCGCAGTTATGTTTAGGACGGTCGGGGATTATCTCCGTTACGCACTTTCAAAAAATTATATTTCTGAAACCGATTTATACACTACCGATAAAGTCGTTTTAGGAAAAATAGAACCTTATATTAAAACTGATTCAAAATTAAGTTTGTTGTTTGATAGAATGAACAATAAAATCGGTTTCAGAAATAGTCCGAGCGATTACAATGGGAAAGTTTTCTGCAAGTCGCGAGTAGTAAATCCTCTTTGCTGGCATAATGGAAAAATTAAAAGAGTTTCGGAGGTAGAGCCGAGCTGGGATGGTATAATAGAACGAGAATCCAAACCGAAGGAGTATTTTTTGAAATTTGATAAATAAAGAATAGGAGGGGGACGCTACGACAGTAGCAAAAGAATACATTAGTAAAACTGCTACCTGGCTCTGTTCAAAAAAGACGCTATCAAAGCGTCTTTTTGTTATGCGTTATGTGTTATGAGTTATGTGCTTGCGACGTTCCATTCCTTTAATTTTTCCATCACCTTCTGATTTAGTAAATTATAACGCACATAGTATTTAAACTCCTCGCTCCCCGCCTGCTTTTGCGTTTCCGGTTTTCCTTCATAAACCTTTAGCCGCTCGTCCAGTTCTTTTTTAAACTCTTCATCGGTAACTTCTATTTTTTCCGCCTTGACGACTTCAGCGATAATAAAAGAAACTTTCAAGCGCTTCTCGGCTTCCGGCATAAATTCTTTTTCCAAATCTTCTTCGCTTTTTTTGAGGTGCGTTAAATAGTCCGCGAATTTGCCGCCTTGCTCTTCAATGTTATGCCTTAATTCATGAACCATGGAGTGCGCTTCGTTATGGACAAGCTGTTCGGGCAGGTGGCTGAAAGTTGAGGACGCGAGCAATTTGTCAAAAATTTCTAAAATCACTTTTTGCTCGGCTTTTTGTTTTGCCTCCGCTTCCAAGTTCTCTTGAATTTGTTTTTTCACTGCGGCTAAATTTTTGCCGCCAAGATTGGTTGCGAACTCATCGTTAATTTCCGGCAGTTCGCGTCCGTAAACTTCTTTAATGGCTACTTTAAATTCCACTAATTTACCGGCTAAATTTTTCTGATAATGATCTTTGGGATAAGGCAGTTTAAATTCGCGCGTATCGCCTTTTTTGGCGCCGACTAAATTTTTATCAAAACCCGGAATGATGTAATCCGCGCCGATTATTACCGCCGTATTTTGCGTCTGGCCGCCTTCAATCGGCACATTGTCTAAAAACATCTGGATGCCGACTAATGCTTTATCGCCGTCTTTAATTTCCCGCTCCGCGATTACTTCTTTCGCGCGCATGGCTTGCAAATCGCGTAAAACTTTTTCAACGTCGTTCTGCAGAGACGCGATATATCGCGTCTCTACGTTTATATCCAATTCCTTATATTTCCCCAATTTTATTTCCGGCGCCAGCGCTAAAATAATTTTAAACTCCAGGGGGTTATCGGCCGCGACTTTCGTTAATCTTATTTCCGGGCGGCCGACAATTTCTTCTTTATCTAAATTTTTTTTAATAATATCTCCAGCAGTTTTTTGAATGGCGATATTGGCCGCCTCTTCCATAATATAAATTTCACTCACCTTTTGTTTTAAAATTTCATACGGCGCGTGCCCAGGCCGAAACCCTTCCACTTTTGTTTCTTCAGAAATTTTTTTACACGCCTGTCCCACATGCGGCTTCATTTCTTCGGCGGATAATTCAACGGCTAATTCCAATTCTTGGCCGGTGTTTTGTTTTTGGATGTTCATAGATTTTTCATTCACCCAGCCATAAATGGCTGGGTTATTAGTCTTCATCCCAGTCATGAATGGCTGGGTTAGGTGATTATTAATTATAGCGATAAATCGCAAAGCTAGTTTTACAAACCCGCTTAAGCGGGTTTTGCTTCTTGCCCAGCTATTTATAGCTGGGCGAATGCTTTATCTTATTTAATAAACTAGACAGGATCAGCATCTTCTGCCGGCGCATATTCCAAAACATCAATTAAATTATTATTAGCGTGCTTTTGTTTTTGGTTAATGATATATTTCGTCACAAACGGAATTCCTTTTGCGGATAATGATAAAACTCCGTAGCCGGACTGCCAATAAAATGTTCTTCTTTCTAAACTTAAATTTATAAGATGTGAGGAACTTCCTTTTATCTGATGCACAAATTCGGCGACGCTTACTTTTGGAGGAATGCTTGTGAGCAAATGCAAATGGTCTGTCGTCATATTCAGCGCCATGAATGTTCCGCCACCGGCTTTAATTTTTTCTGGCATGTACCCTTTTAACAATTTTTCTATCTCCGGCGTTATCGTTTTCTCTCGGTATTTCGTGCCCCAAATTATGTGATAATATAATCGGTAAAATGATTGGGACATATTTTTTTATAGCCCGGCGAAAATGGCTAGATTATCAATTATGCCATTCCGCCCCAGCGATAAATCGCGGGGCTAGTTTTTACAAACCCGCTTAAGCGGGTTTTGCTCTTGCCCGCCATTTATGGCTGGGCAAATTGGATATCACAAAATAACTCCGCCATCACAACTGTGCTATCCATTTAATATTTTTTCTAAACAATAATATATTTTCAGCAACTCTTTTAAATTCAAGCATTGTTGGGTTTCGCTTTGGATGATTCTCAATTATGGATTTCAATTTTTTATAAGAAACTTTATACAACCCTTCAAGTTCGTAGTTGCTATTCAGCCTTACAAAAATTGCGTAATTAAAGATGTGTTTGGAAAAACTACCTAATCTACCGCTGTTGCTACCTCCTCGTCTTGTTTTTATTTGATATGTATTTTTTTCATTATCTATTGCATCATGGCCAGCAGCAATGGGGTCAACTAATAAATTTAACCCTAATATATCACAGGCAATAACCTCGCCAATTTCTCCGGTAATACCTAGTTTTCTACCCGTCACTTTTTCATATTCTAACGCTGTTTGAATTGCTCTCTTCGTAACTCTGCAAATGTGAGGAGTAATTTTTATTATATTAACTGTTTTTATATCTACCATATTTTTTATGCTTGCCATCACATCGCAGTCCCTAAAAAAACTACGCTATAGTAAACGAACTCTTTCCCCCTTATCCCTTAATACTTTATACTTAATACTTTACAAAAGCACCCCCACAATCAGCAACGCCACCCGCCAACAGCTTCGCTTGCGCTCGCAATGAGGCGGGCAGGCAATATTCACTTCCTGTTTATTTTATAAAAGCATGCCGACAATGAGAAGCGCTACGATGTTAACTATTTTAATCATCGGATTTATCGCCGGACCAGCCGTGTCTTTATAAGGGTCGCCGACAGTGTCGCCGGTGATGGCCGCTTTATGCGCGTCTGAACCCTTACCGCCAAAGTGCCCGGACTCAATGTACTTTTTCGCGTTGTCCCAGGCACCGCCGCCGCTCGTCATAGAGATTGCGACGAATAAACCGGTGATGATGGAACCAATTAACAAACCGCCTAACGCCGGAATGCCAAGCGCGAAACCGACGATGATTGGCGCGAGCAACGGAATTAAAGCCGGAACAATCATTTCTTTGAGCGCGGCGCGGGTAACGATGTCAACGGTGCGGCCGTAGTTTGGTTTTTCCGTGCCCTGCATTATGCCCGGATGATTTTTAAATTGAGTGCGCACTTCTTCCACAACTGAACCAGCCGCTCTACCTACTGCCTGCATCGCGAGCGCCGCAAAATAATAAGGAAGCAGACCGCCGATAAACAATCCGACTAACACTTTCGGGTTATCAATTACAAAAAGAGTGCCGTCAGGCAGGGAATGGGTAAAGTCTGCAAATAAAACCAGCGCGGCTAAAGCGGCGGAGGCAATCGCATAACCCTTAGTTACGGCTTTGGTCGTGTTGCCGACCGCGTCCAGCGGGTCGGTAACCGCGCGCACTTCTTCGGACAAACCGGCCATTTCCGCAATGCCGCCGGCGTTATCCGTAATCGGACCGTAAGAATCAATCGTTACGATAATGCCGGCCATGGAAAGCATTGCCACGGCGGCAATCGCTACGCCGTAGATTCCGGCTAAAGAAAAGGAAATTAAAATTGCCGCTGAAATCGCGATAATCGGCCAAGCGGTTGATTTCATGGATACGGCGAGGCCGGCAATCACATTCGTGCCGTGTCCGGTTTTTGACGCGTCCGCGATTGTTTTTACCGGGCTATATTTGGTAGAAGTATAGTATTCGGTAATAACGACCATCGCGGCCGTAACTAAAATTCCCACTACCGCCGACCAAAAAATATTAATCGCCGGCACCTGCGAATAAACCGACATCACGCGCATAGTTAAAGGATAAAAACCGATTAACGCTAAAATCGCGGCAGCGGCTAATCCTTTATACAGCGCGTTCATTATGTTTTTGGAAGCGCCGAGTTTAATAAAAAAAGTGCCGATGATAGAAGCGATGATAGAAACCGCCCCCAGCATTAAAGGATAAAAAACGGCATTGCTGCCAGCGCCAAAAAGTAAATGGCCGAGCAGCATGGAAGCGATTAAAGTTACGACATAAGTTTCAAATAGGTCGGCGGCCATGCCGGCGCAGTCGCCGACGTTATCGCCCACGTTATCCGCGATCACCGCCGGGTTTCCCGGGTCATCTTCCGGAATGCCGGCTTCAACTTTGCCGACCAAATCCGCGCCCACATCCGCCGCTTTGGTAAAAATGCCGCCGCCCAAACGGGCAAAAATAGAAATGAGTGAGCCGCCGAATCCCAGACCAATTAATGCTTTAATGTCACCGGTTAAATAATAAAATCCTGCCACGCCCAATAGCGCCAGCCCGGCCACGAGCATGCCCGTAACGGTACCTCCTTGCACTGCTACGGCAAGCGCTTTGGCCATGCCGTTTTTGGCCGCTTCCGCGGTGCGCACATTAGCGCGCACGGAAATATTCATGCCGATGTAGCCGGTGGCGCCGGATAAAACCGCCCCAACTAAAAATGCCAACGCGGTTGTCCAGCCAAGCGACGGCACAAGGCCGATGATGATAAATAATACGATTGCCGCCAGCGCGATGGTTTTATATTGGCGATTTAAATACGCGCTCGCGCCCTCCTGAATGGCTTTCGCGATCGCCTGCATTTTTTCGTTTCCGGCCGGCAAGCTGACGATTTTTCTAATGAGCCAAAGCCCGTACAAAATTGCGAGTGCCGCGCTGCCGAAGATGAGATAAGTAGTCATAAAATTTTTGTTATTTTAATATTTTATAAAATCAAATTTTTTATTTTTTCATTGCCCGCCCTATTGTGTCATTCCCGCTTGCGCGGGAATGACAAAAAATTTTAACTTACTTCTTTTATCTCTTCCATCTCCTTCTTCTCCTCACTTTTTACTTCCCCGCCCGCCTGGATATCCTCCGGATTTTCGGCGGGTTTCTTTTTCCTTCCTCTCTTCTTCGGCTTTCCCCCGCCAGTAACTTCGTAGCTAGGCGGACCCGTCTGAATGCCCCCCGGGCTTTCGGCGGGTTCTTTCTCTTCCGCCGGTTTCCCTGATTCATCTTTTTTATCTTCAATCTCGCTTAATCTTTCTCCCGGTTCTTCTGTTTTGTTTTCGTGCTTTTCTGCTTTCTTGTTTTCATCATCTTCCTGCTCGCTGCTTGTCCCGTCTGCCGATTCGGCTGACTTCGGGTTCACTGTTTGCTGTTCACTATTTTCTTCAACTTTTTCTCCGTCGTTTTCTTGCTTTTTTGCTTTTTTGCTTTTTTGCTCTTCTTGAACTTCTTGAGCGCTTGATCCTTGCTCTCCTTCCTCATTGTTTTCTTGTTTTATTGCTTTCTTGCTTTCTTGGGGCTTGGCTTCTTTTATGTCAATCCTCCAGCCGGTTAATTTTGCCGCGAGCCGCACATTCTGCCCGCCGCGCCCAATAGCTAAGCTTAATTGGTCAGCGACCACGGCAGCGGTCGCCATCCGTTCGCTTTCGTTGATGTCCACTTTGACGACTTTGGCCGGTGCGAGCGCCGCGATGACGAATTGGGCCTGGTCTTCGTTGTACTCAATAATGTCTACTTTTTCCCCCCCTAATTCCTGAATGATGGTCTGAATGCGCGCCCCGCGCTGGCCCACGCAGGAGCCGATCGGGTCAACGTTTTCTTCCGCGGCCGAAACCGCAATTTTGGTGCGCGAACCGGCTTCGCGCGCAATGGACTTTATTTCCACTAAGCTGTTAGAAATTTCCGGGATCTCCAGCATAAAAATTTTGCGCACGATTTCGTCGCTCGTGCGCGACAGCATTATTTCCGGCCCCTTAGCGCCGGAACGAACTTCTTCCACATAAACCTTAAGGCGCTGGCCGGATTCGTAGCGTTCGCCCGGCACTTGGCCCTCGGCGGTTAATATGCCGGCGGTTCGGCCTAAATCCACGAGCACTACGCGGCCTTCGCGGCGCTGGACTACGCCGGTAACTACTTCGTGTTCTTTGCCTTTAAACTCTTCCAATAAGTTATTGCGCTCCACTTCACGCAAGCGCTGAATAATAACTTGCTTTGCGGTCTGCGCCGCCATGCGCCCGTATTCGGCCGGCACCGGCAAATCGGTGCGGATAACATCGCCGACTTTGGCGTCCGGCTTTATCAATAGCGCGTCTTTCAGTTGTAAGTCCGTCCGCGGATTAAACCTTCGTTTTTCCTCTTCATCTTCAGTGATTTCTGAGTTTCCATTGGCAACTTCAAGCCCCTTCTCGTTCTCCTGTGCTCCCGCGTCTTTTTGTTTTAATGTTTTAATGCTTTCTTGTTTTGATGCTTTCTTGTTTTCTTTATCTTCCCCGCCAGCAACTTCGTAGCTAGGCGGGCTCGCCTGAATGCCCTCCGGGCTTTCGGCGGGTTCCTTCTCACTTTCAAGTTCCTCCGGCGGCAAATCCTCCACGACTGTTTTTTCATCGTATACTTTGGAGGCGGCCGTTTCCAAATCAAAATCAACTTTGATGTTTTGATTTTTTTGACCAAAGTCTTTGCGGTACGCGGCCGCGAGCGCCGCTTCAATCGCTTCTATCACCGCCTCGAGCGAAATGCCTTTTTCTTCGCAAATAGCGCGGGCGGCGGCGGCAATTTCATTGGTAGACATAAAGTATGAATTAATTATAAAGTTTGTAATATAATGCAAATCTACGAATTATATGCAAATTCTACGAATTACAAATTATGCAAACATTATTCGCGACATTCCTGCCTACCGGCAGGCAGGCGGCAGGCAGGCGCATTCATCCAAGACAATGTAAATCCGTAAAGAGCATTCGCATTAATGGTTTTGGGCGGTTATAAATCCGTAATAAAGCCCTTTGAACAAAAAAAGCTCGTTGTACTAATACAACCAGCTTCTAATAATCAACATCTATTATTTTGAGTTTATCACAATAGCCAGACGCTGTCAAATTTGGTATAATAACTTTAAATTAAGAACATATCATATTCTGTCATTCCCGCGAAAGCGGGAATCTAACATTTAAGGTTGAGATTCCCGCCTGCGCGGGAATGACAAGTTTAAAGCTAACTTATTATTATTTAACATATGAACAGAAAAAGAATCTTCCTGATTTTAGGAGCGGCTGTGGCCATCGTGATGGTCCCGGCCGCG
>Ga0155383_152_pt1 | contig 22714 bp, 26 predicted proteins | sample RifCSPhighO2_02_FD_106351 | JGI IMG/M metagenome (GOLD analysis project Ga0155383, IMG submission 106351) | Candidatus Falkowbacteria bacterium RIFCSPHIGHO2_02_FULL_45_15 | reverse complement strand
CAAAGCGGCCGGATTGATTGGCGCAAGCCAGCCGAAGAAATTGAACGGCTGGTGCGCGCTTATTACCCTTGGCCCGGAACTTGGACAAAATGGAACGGAAAAGTTTTAAAAATTATTGAAGTAGATGATAAAATTTTAAAAATTAATAATTACCAAATTGGACAAACATTTTTGAATAACAATGAGTTAGCTATCCAGTGCGGACAGGATTCATTGCTGATAAAAAAATTGCAGATAGCGGGCAAACAAATTGTTGACAGTCCAAAATTTATTCTCGGTTATAAAAAAATAACGCGAGATATCTTGCGATAAATCCAAACACCTTCACCGCGGGGTATTCCCCCACAACAATATTTTGTGTGGGGGTATTCCCCCACAACAATATTTTGTGTGGGGGTATTCTGGAAGGTGTATGGATAAATAATTCTATAAGTAAAAAAAATAGAGTGCCTTTGATGACACTCTTTTTTTTAAATTTGACCGGCGAAAATCAAATCGCTACCGCATGGTCGCTGTGAGCATATTTTTTTTTCGCCTGATACAGACAAAGTTCAAAAGCAATTCGTCCCAACCACTCTATCAATTTTTCGTGGCGAGATGGTTCATGGTGATGGATAGTTAAACGAACTGGACCGTCTGCTAATTTTGGTTTTTTTGCTTGACATAAAACCGCGGCCTCAGCAGCAATTCTTTCGACATCGCTATCAGTAAGATGCAGTTCTTTTTTAACCCTGTCACTTACAATTTGGTACGCTTCTTCCACTATGCCGATCATTTCCGTTCTCCCTTCTGTAAATGGATAAATATTTCTTTATTTCTTATTTCCGATTTCTAATTTCTTCCTTCTTACTTTTTACTTTCAGCTTCTCCTTTGCCATTTTTCCCAGATCACCAAAATCGGCGCGGCGATAAAAATGGAAGAATAGGCGCCGGACGCGATACCGATAGTTAACGCCAAAATAAAGTAACGGATGGTTTCTCCGCCAAATAACAAAAGAGCGATTAAGGCAAGCACGGTCGTTAAAGTAGTATTAATGGAACGCGCCAGCGTCTGGTTGATGCTCGCGTTGACCGTGCCTAAAAAGTCTTCGTTGGAGCGCGGCAAATTTTCCCGCACGCGGTCTAAAACGACAATCGTGTCGTTGACGCTATAACCTAGTACCGTTAATAAAGCGGCGATAAAGGCGGTGTCAATTTCTATGCCGGCGTAACGGCCAAGCAAGGCAAAAACGCCGACCACTAAAATTACGTCGTGAAAAAGAGCGACAATCGCGGCCACGCCGTACTTCCAGGAAGCAACCGGCTTGGAAACGCGCCGAAACGACCAGGCAATATAAGCGATGATTACCAACAAAGCAATCACAATCGCGTAAGTCGCCCGCCGCTTTAATTCCTTGCCGATGCTTGGGCCAATCGTTTCAAAATGCAGTTCCTCTACTTGTTTGAGCACGGCGCTCGTCGTGGCCGTACCCCCTTGGCTTAAAACTTGCAGGATTGCCTGATGCTCTTCTTCCGTTACTTCTTTAAAACGCAACTGCGCCCCTCGGTCGTCTACCAGTTGCACGTTAAGGGTGCCGACGATGTTAGCCGACTCCACCGCGCTTTTGATTTCCGGCGCGCTCGGCCGCTCGCTCGGAGCGTAAGCGACCTCCATCAAACTGCCGCCGGTAAAATCAATCCCCGGCTTTAAGCCAAACGCCAACCAAAGTACTACGCTAACTAAGGTAACCGCTCCGGCAATGCTTAACCATAATTTTGCTCTGTATATCAAACGCATATTATAATAATTTACTCTTTACCCCGAATAACCATCGTTTTTGGGCAAGTTTTTCCGAAATAATTAATTTCATTAAATATTTAGTGACAACCAGCGCGCTGAACATGCTGACTAAAATACCAATGGTTAGGGTAACGGCAAAGCCTTTGATGATGCTCGTGCCAAACTGGATTAAAATCAAACAAACGAGCAGAGTAGTCGCGTTGCCGTCGCGAATGGAGGGCCAGGCGCGCCGGAAAGATTCGTTTAAAGCTATCAGCCAGGGTTTGCCCGCCCGCAATTCTTCGGCGAGGCGCGAAAAAATTAAAACGTTCGCGTCCACCGCCATCCCAATAGACAAAATAAAACCGGCTACCCCCGCTAAAGTCAAAGTTACGGGCCATATTTTAAAAACTGCTAAAATTGCCAAGCCGTAAAATCCTAAAGCAAGCACCGACAATAACCCGGGCAAGCGGTAGATGATTATCATAAACAAGGCAACCAACAGTATCCCCCAAAGTCCGGCGCGCAAACTCGCCTCCACCGATGTTTTACCCAAAGAAGCGCCAACCGTGTTCTGGCTCACTAATTTTATCGGCACCGGCAGAGCGCCGGCGTTCAGGCGCTGGGCTAAAAGCTTTGCTTCTTTGATGGTAAAGCGGCCGGTAATCACCGCGTCTCCGGAGGTGATCGCTTCGTTAACGGTTGGGATGCTGATCGGCACGCCGTCCAAAAAAATAGCGACCGGTTTGCCGACGTTGCGTTTAGTAATGTCGGCGAACAAATCCTTGCCTTCGCTGTTAAAAGACAAGCGCACTTCCGGCGAGTTGTCGTTTGGGTTGAACTCCACCGCCGAGCGCTGTAAATATTTTCCGGAAAGCTGCGTATTTTTCCACGGGTCTTCCGGGCCTAAAATGTCTTCGGCAGTTTGTTGGTTAATAAAAATGCGGCTGACTTTATATTCGTATAAAGACCGCTCCCCGGTTTTGTAAATAAGGTGAAAGCCAAATTTTGTCTCCACGATGTCCGAAATCGTGCCGACTGCTTGCGTAAAAATCGCGTCCGCAAACTCTTTCACCATCGCCTCTTTGCTAAACCAGCCTAATTTCCCTTGGGAACCATCGGCGCCGGGTTCGGTGGAATTATCCGCCGCCAACTGGCCAAAATTGGCTGGCGTTGCTTTTACTTTTAATTCAGAAATTTTTTGCCGCGCTTGGTCTTTGGATAATTTGCCGTCACAACGCTCCGCGCCGGCATAGCAGATTAACAAATGGCTTGCCTCCGCTTCTTTTTTGTCTAAACCCAAACCCCCTTCTTCTTTTTGCGCTCTTTTGTCTTCAACTTTGATAACATTAAAACCCTTATCTTCGTTAACTAATTGCGGCGCCACTTTGCCTACCGCAACGGTTTGCGCGCGTTCGTATATGGAAAAATAAGCGCCGTCAGCGTTCTTTATCCAGCCCAAATCTCCGTTTTTGTCTTTAGTGATTTCATCTTCATTATATTGCTTGGCAAGAGAAGTGAAATCTTCGCCGGCAAGCGCTTTAGCTAAAACCGTTTTCGCTTTTTTTTCCGCCTCTTGATTAAATTTATCCATCGCTTTTTGTTGCGCATCGGTTAAAACTCGGGCCGCTTCGTTTTGTTCTTTAAACTCTAACAGCGGGGTTTCGCCAATCATGGTGATTGCTTGATTAATGTCTTTAATGCCCGCTAACTCCACAATCAGCCGGTAATTCTCGCCCGCAATCGCCGTCTGCACTACCGGCTCGCTCACGCCAAAAATGTTTACCCGGCGTTCAATCACCTCGCGCACGCCCTCCAGCGCCTGCGCCTGCTCGCTGCCCGGCACCTGCGACACGTCCGCTTCATACATCAAACGGGTGCCGCCTAATAAATCCAAACCTAAGCGGAAAGGAATTTCTTTCATCCGCGGCAATACATCGCCAAAATATCGGTTATAGCGCGAGCCAAAATCAATTAAAGCGGCGGCGAGCGTCAAAATAACGATGCCCGCCACAATCGCCCGCGTTTTTTGTTTTTCTGATTTAAACATAAAGTCATTAAAACACAAGAACATTAAAACATAAAAACAAATATTTTATACAATATTTTCGTGCTTTTATGTTTTAATGTTTTTATGATTATTATTCTATACTAACGCAAAAATTATTGCAAGGCACTGTTATGATTCGTCTATTTTTTTTCCAGCAACCTTTCGAGATGCCAACTCTTTTCCCAGCCGTATTTCTCGTAAAATTGCTTCATAATTTCGTACAACTCTTTCCGCTGGCTGTCAATCTCATTTTTTATCATTCTCTCTAATTCTTTTCCGCTTTTTTCGTGATATGTATTAAACAAATTGTGCAGCTCCATAATAACCATGCTTTTGGGAAAAGACGCCAGTTCTTCAATCAAATAAAAATCTTCGGGTTTAACATCCCTGTCCTTGATAAATTCTTGAAGTTCTTCTCGGTTTATAACCGATTTTTCTCCTTCAATGTTTGGTTCTTTTTCCATATTTATAGTTTACCAAGTTCTACACCCCATGGCACCCCGCATGTCGCTTCGCTCCTACGGGGCAAGCTTTTTATTTTCCGTGACAATGTTTGTACTTAATCGGAGTACCATCGGGTTTAACCGCTCCGCACGGGCAAGGGTCGTTGCGGCCGACTTTTTGGCCGAATTCATCTTTTATTTTGTCGTGCGCGAGCTGCACGCCGCCGGTGATTGAGCCGCCGCCTTCATTGCCGCCTTGCTTAAAAGAAGAAAAGGAGCCGACGTCTTCGGCAGGCGCGGAAAATCGCTGCGCGCGCTGGAGCAATGTCGGCGACATAAATTTAGTCACATCAGCGACTTTAAAGATAGAATACGCTACTTGCTTACGGATTAATTCGTTTAGCTGCTGAAACATCCGGTAGGATTCTTTTTTATACTCAATCAGCGGGTCGTGCTGGCCGTAGCCGCGCAGGCCGATGCCTTTGCGCATTTGGTCCATCGCGTCCAGATGTTCGGTCCAGATTTGGTCAATGGCGCGGATTAAAATCTGCCGTTCAATTTCCGGCATTGAAGGATTGCCTTCGCCACGGCTTGAGGGCACGATTTCATTGATGTTATTTGTTAATTCGGCATGCGCCTCGCTTGCTAAATCGCTGACGTATTCAATTACTTTCTGCCGCGCTTCGGCTGGATTTTTTAGCTGCACCAACTTCTTCAGTTCATCCGTAAAATCAGCCGACAGAGGAAAAATAGTGAAAACTGTTTCCTGAATTTCTTTTAGGTTCCAAGCGCTCGCGTCTTCGCCCGCGGTGTGAAAGTTAATAACCAGCGCGATCTCTTCATTTATCATTTCTAAAATAATTCCTTTTAACCTCACCTCCCTTCGGGTATCCTCTCCTTGTAAAGGAGAGGGGTTAGGCCTGCCTGCCGGCAAGGCAGGGGTGAGGTTAAGAATCTCTCGCCGCCGCCGGTAAATCGCCTCGCGGTGCTTATTGATAACGTCGTCGTATTCAACCAAATGCTTGCGGATGTCAAAGTTATGCGCCTCCACTTTTTTCTGCGCCTGCTCGATGGAGCGCGCGATTATTTTATTTTCAATCGGGGTGTCTTCCGGCACCTGCAAGGTAGCCATCAGCCGCTTCATCCGATCGCCGCCGAAAATGCGCATCAAATCATCTTCCATTGATAAATAAAATTGCGATGAGCCCGGATCCCCTTGGCGGCCGCTCCGGCCGCGCAACTGGTTGTCAATCCGGCGCGATTCGTGCCTCTCGGTGCCGATGACATGTAAACCGCCAAATTCACGCACTCGCTGCGTTTCTGCCTCATCAAGAGCGGCGCCGCCTAAAATAATATCTACGCCGCGACCGGCCATGTTAGTCGCGATCGTTACCGCGCCCGCTTTGCCGGCTTCGGCGATAATGCCGGCTTCTTTTTCGTGCTGTTTGGCATTCAAAACCTGCGCCGGAACGCCAGCGCGCTCCAGCATCTCGGCTAAAATTTCATTTTTCTCAATAGAAATTGTTCCTACCAATACCGGCTGCCCTGCCTGATGACGCCGTTTTATTTCTTGCACAATCGCCTGGAACTTACCGTTTTCGGTAGCGTAAACCAAATCGGTTAAATCTTTGCGGACCATCGGCCGATGCGTAGGAATAACGACCGTTTCCAGATTATAAATTTTATGGAACTCTTCGGCTTCGGTAACGGCCGTGCCGGTCATGCCGGCAAGTTTAGTGTAGAGCCGGAAATAATTTTGAAAAGTAATGGTGGCTAACGTCATTGATTCGCGCTGTACCTGCACGCCTTCTTTGGCTTCAATTGCCTGATGCAGGCCTTCCGAATAGCGCCGGCCTGGCATCAAGCGACCGGTAAATTCATCCACGATAATAACTTCCCCGTCCTTAATCACATAGTCGCGGTCGCGCCGGAACAAAGTATGCGCGCGCAAGGCCTGTTCAATATGGTGCACGTCCGACACGCCGCCTTCGGTATAAATATTTTTCAGCCCGAGCAATTTTTCCATTTTATTCAAACCATCTTCAGTTAAGGTAGCGGCGCGCATTTTTTCGTCCACATTGTAATCTTCGTTTTCTTTAAGTTGCGTTACCAATTGCGCAAACTGGCGGTATTTGTCGGTTGATTCTTCGGCCGGCGCGCTGATGATTAATGGCGTCCGCGCCTCATCTATTAAAATAGAATCAATTTCATCAACTATTGCATAGTGCAGCCCCCGCTGCGCCGTATGCTCCAAATCCGGCGCCATATTATCGCGCAGATAATCAAAGCCGAATTCGTTGTTGGTGCCGTAAGTGATGTCGCAGCCGTAAGCTTCTTTACGGCTGACCGGCCGCCAATGGCGCAAACGGTCATCGCCGCCGTGCTGCTCGGAACTTTCAAAACTGGGATCGTAAATGCCGGAAAAATCATGGGCAATGACGCCGGTGCTTAAACCCAAAGCATGATAAACCGGGCTCATCCAGCCGCCGCCCACGCGCGACAAATAATCGTTCGGCGTGACAATATGCGCGCCGCGGCCGGAAAGTGCGTTTAAAACTACCGACAAAGAAGCGGTTAAAGTTTTTCCTTCACCGGTTTTCATTTCCGCGATTTGTCCGCGGTGCAAAACAACGCCGCCTAAAAGTTGCTCGTCAAAATGGCGCTGATTTAATTTCCGCCGCGCCGTTTCACGCACGAGTGCGAACACCTCGGGTAAAATTTGCTCTAATTTTTCTTTTTGTTCAACCCAACTTTTGTCTTTTAGCTCGTCTTTAAATTTAAGAATGCGAGCGCGCAATTCATCATCGCTAACATCCTTGAATTTTGTTTCAAGTTTATTAATGGCATCAACTAACGGCCATATCTCCCGCAAAACTTTTTCGTTGGGGTCGCCAAAAATTTTTGTTAAAATAGACATAGCAATCACTAAAGCATAAAAACATTAAAACAAAATACGAAACGTCCTAATTGTTTTTATCTTTTAATGTTCTTGTGTTTTGATGTTTTATTGCCCTTATTCTAACAGAATTGCTTTATTTTAGCAAATAAATCCAAACACCTTCGCCATAGGGTATTTTGGAAGGTGTCTGGATAAATTAAAGAATGTTTGCTATTTGCCGAAAAAATAAAAAATGATATAATAAAAATGCTTTATTCAGCATAACACTCTTTACTTATGCCAAAAGAAAAACCAAATTTAGGGCAACCGCTTTTTGAGCTACTAGAAGAGAAGCCCTTACCGCAAAAAAAACAAGATAAGCCCGCCCCTGATCCTTACGCCTCTCTTTTTGAAGGCAATCCCCAAGCGGAAATCTTAGGTCCGGTAAATACCGACATTATCAGAGAGCGGACAAACAAACGTAAGCATTAATAAAAATTAATAAAATAAAATTCCGTCCCGCCGTACTGCGGGATGGAATTTTTTTGTGCGTTAGGTGTTGCGTGTTAGGTGTTGTGTGTTTCTTTGTATTTCTCAATGCTTCTTTCCAAGTGGCCGCGCACTTTATCTATCGCCTTAAAAATATCCGGCTCCACTTTCGTCACGATTAAAGTTTCTTTGGGCAAAGTTAGCACTGCTTTGCATTCGTAAATATCGCCCTTTTGATGGTGATTGCTGGTTAAAGCCAGTTTTACCCGCGCGTCAATAACCTGAATGCCGCCAAGATATTTAGTTAACGCTCCCATTTTAGTTTGGGCATAATCTTTTATCTCGTCAGTAAGCTTTAAATTTTCTGCTTTCATTTGAATGATCATAATGTGATGCTGATATGCTAATTTAATGCTAATCTACCAATTGCTAATTGCCAGATATTAATCTGTGTATTTTGAATTAAGGACTCTTTTTGGTTTTAAATAAACATCTCTAAAATTTACAATAATACCCAACTTTTTATTAAGTGCTTCTAAATATCTTTTTGTTTGATAAAAATCTTCTCTAACAATAAATCTTTTACATTTTACTTCTAAAATTATTTTATCTTCTATAATAAAATCTATTCTGTTTCTGCCGGTACGTTCGCCATTAAATGAGGTGGGTATAATTTTTTCTCTTTCATATTTTAATCTCTTTTCTCCCAACTTTTTCTCAATTAAATCGCAGCACTGCTTTTCATTGCAATACCGCCCCAATTCATTATGAACCTCAAATAATACCCCGCCAATTTCATACGACAAATCTTTATAAATCAACTCTTGCTTCATACTTATTGGCAATTAGCGGATTAGCATCACAACATATCATACCGCGTGCTTCACCCCCAGCAACCCTTTGCTCGCGCGCAAATCGTCAACGGTTTTTTGTAAACCGCCTTTCAGGGTGGTTACCGGCACCCAATGCAATTCGGCTTTAGCTTTTCTGATATCGGGCATGGCTAAGGGCGTCATAAACAATACCGGCGGCTCATATTTTATTTTGGAGGAAGAATCGGTAAGCGCGATGATTTTTTCCGCCACCGCCGTTAGATTCTCTTCCTGGTCGCTGCCGATATTGAGCGGCTCCCGCGCCTCGCTTTGGGCTAACGCGATTAAGCCGTCAACGACGTCGGCGACGTAACAAAGACCGGTGCTAAAATCTTGGTCGCCATAAATTATCAGATCTTTGTTCTCCAAAGCGTTATTGATAAAATCCGGGATCATCTGCTTGTCGTCTAATTTCATTCTTGGCCCGTAGGCGCGAAAAAGGCGGGCGATTTTTACGTCCAAGCCGTAAATATCGCGGTAGGTGACGCTCAAACTTTCGGCAAACCGTTTGCCTTCGTCGTAGCAGGCGCGTTCGCTGACCGGATTAACGACGCCCCAGTCGTCTTCGCTGACCGGTTGATTGTTCTCCCGCCGCGGGCCGTATACCACCGACGAAGAAAATTGCACGAAAGTCGCCTGATGGGCGCGGGCGATTTCCAGCATGTTTTTCATCCCGACGGAATTAGCGGCGGCGATAGCGACTCGCTGTTCGGCAAAACGCGCGGGCGAAGTCGGGCAGGCGGCGTTATAAATTTCCTGCACGCCTTGAAACTGAATTTTAAATTTCTGCAGTTCCGGCAAATCTTCCAGCGCGAGCGGCTCGCAAACATCGGCTTTGACAAACACGAAGTTGGGGTTAGCCAATAAATGGTCAATGTTGCGTTCATCGCCGCTTAAAAAATTATCAACGCAGATTACTTTATTATTGGCTACCAGCCGGTCGCATAAGTGGGAGCCCAAAAATCCCGCTCCGCCGGTTACTAAAACGTTTTTTTTGTCAAAAATGGCGCGTTTAGGCATATAATTTAAGTTAATTTGTATATGGATATCTCCTCTATGTCATTATATCTTATTTTCATAATAAAAAATATCACCGTTTATTCTCACACCTTCCCAAAATACCCCGCCGGAAGGTGTGGGGATTTATTTTTTTATGTTCAGCACGCTGACATTGACGCCGCGGCGGAAACTCTGTTCGTAGCTGAAAAACCCGTCAATCACGCCGCCGGTGCCATAAAACACTCGGACGTGCGGGCCGCCGCCCGGGCCGGCGCCGGTGATGATTTCGTCAACGCCGTCTTTGTTCAGATCGCCTGTTACTACATTGACCCCGCCGCGAAAACCTCTGGGGTAAGCTAAAAATTGGCTGCGCATTTTACCGTTAACGTCAAAAACTTTTACCTGCGGCTCGCTCATCTTGCCGGCACCGACGATAATTTCTACCGCCCCGTCACCGTCGACATCGCCGGCAGCGACGCTGATGCCGCCGCGCCAATTCTTTTGGTTAACTAAAAATTGGCTTTTTAATTTTCCGGATTTGTCAAAGACGCGCACTTGCGGAATGCCGCTGATATTAGCGCCGATGATGATTTCGGCTTGACCGTCTTGGTCAACATCACCGGTAGTTAAGGAGATGCCTTCGGCGGCCTTTTCCTTTTCGCCAAACGGCTTGAATTCGGCAACCGAGTTGTTGTTATTATCAAAAATTTTAACATCGGCTAAAGCGGTCGTGAGCGACGAGGTTACTATGTAATTCCAGCTGTTGATTAAATCGTTATAAACGGCGAGCGCAGCCGCGGCTAAATCCACCCTGCCCCGGCCTAATTGGCCGAGATAGCCGGGATTAAGCCGGCTGACGTTAAAGGCGTTGGTTAAAAGCTTGTCAATTAATTCCTCGCGGGAGAGTTTGGGGTTGATCGCTTTGAGCAAAGCCAAACTCCCGCTGATGATGGGCGCGGCCATGGAAGAGCCGTACCAGTATCCTTGATAATAATTATTAAACGGATTGCCTTGGTATCTTTGGTAGGGGTTATAAACCGTCAGCCCCATAAAACTGACGCCGGGCGCGGCAATATCCACGCAGGCAAAGCCATAGTTAGAAAAAGCGGTTTTCTGGTCTAAAGTGTCGGTCGCCGCTACCCCGATTACCATGTTTTTGCCGCCGTCGTAACAAACCGGATACACCTTTTCTTCGTCTAAGCTGTGGCTGATGTTATGCTGCCCTTCATTGCCGGCGGTAGCGACTAAGATAATGTTGGCGCGGTAAGCGCGCTCAATCACTTCTCTTAATCCCGGCACGTCCGCTAAAATAATGAAGCTTAAATTAATAATGTCGGCGCCGTTATTAATCGCGTAGTCAACGGCGCGGATAACGTTATTGGTCGTTCCCTCTCCCTTATCGTCCAAAACTTTAAGCGGCATTATTTGCGCCCGCCAGGTAACGCCGCTGATGCCAAAATTGTTGTTTCCTTCCGCGGCGATGATGCCGGCGACGATTGTGCCGTGGTTAACTTCATCGTCAATGAATCCGGCCTGGAACTTTGGCCGCGGGTCGGCAACGTTGTTGACAAAATCCCAGCCGTTGACGTCGTCAATGAACCCGTTGCGGTCGTCGTCAATTTTATTTTCCGGAATTTCCTGTTCGTTAACCCAAAGGTTGCGCCGCAAATCCGGATGGTCAATGTCCACTCCGGTGTCCAAAACCGCTACCGTTATTTTAGGGCTGTCGGTTTTGATTTGCCAGGCGTAAGGAGCTCCTATTTTCTGCAAATACCACTGGGCGGAATATAAAGGGTCGTTAGGGGTAACCGGGGATCGTTCGGATAAATTCTCTATTTTAACGCCGGCAATGTCAAAATTGGCCGCCGCCAAAACAATCGGCGCTGCCGGCCAAAATAGAACTGATAAGCACAAAATTATGCAAAAAAAAGATGTTTTTTCCATAGAGAGGACATCTTTATTATAACTTATCTAAAAAATAAATGCCAAATCTAGTCATTTAAAATATGCAGTGTTTCCCTCGCGCATTTCTCCCACTCAAATTGCTCTGCCCGCTCCCGCCCTTTATTTATCAACTCCTGACGCAAATTTGCATCCTTTAAAATATTGCCCATTGCTTGAGCCAAAGCTTCAATATCATCGGGGTTGACATAAAGAGCCGCCTCGCCGCCTACTTCCGGCAAGGAACCGGCTTGAGCGGCGATTACCGGCGTACCGCAGGCAAATGCTTCTAATAGCGGCAGGCCAAACCCTTCGTAGAGTGAAGGAAACACTAGGGCCGTCGCGCCATTATACAAATACGGCAGGTCATTATGGCTGACGTAATTTAAAATAATAATATTATTTTGCAAATTATTTTTCTTAATTAATTTTTCAATTTCCGGCCAGCCATAGCCCGGGCTGCCGGCCAAAACTAATTTATGCCCTCCCCCACCTACCCCTGGCGAAGAAGAAGAGGGGGTATTTTTCAACATCGTCCACGCTTTTATTAACCCACCAGTATTTTTTTTATATTCCAACCTGCCGACAGACAAAACAAACGGCTGGCTGATGCCGTATTTTGCCAAAACATTATTTACCGCTTCCCTATTTTCAATAACTTTAAATTTGGTCGCGTCGTAACCAAGATGCGTAACAAAAACTTTATCCGCTAAATTCTCTCCCTCTTTCAAAGGGGGAGAATAAGAGGGGATAAAAAAGTATTTTACGAGCTCCTGTTTAGAGAATTCCGAAATGGTAATTATTTTTTTAGCATATTTAACCGCGAACCGCGTTGACCATTTTAAATACCGCCTTTGCCGGCGGCCGTAACTTTCCGGGTATTGCATAAAGCCGGCGTCGTGAATGGCGGCAACGGTATTTTTAGGGTGAATTATCGGCATGGCGGAAGCGGGAATAAACAGTACATCCGGCCTCTCTTTTGTCATTCCCGCAAAAGCCATGCCTACCCTGCCTACCGGCAGGCAGGCGGCAAGGCGGGCGGGAATCCCGTGAAGCTTGCACAACAACATCTCCAAACTTAACCTCCCCTGCGTCCAGAAAAATTTGAACGGCCAGCGCAAATATTTAATTTTTACGTTTGGCCGTTCGCCCAATTTTTTCAGCCAGTCGTCCGGCTTTTTATCGCAATACAAAACAAACTGGTTTTGCACATCCAGTTTCACTAAATTTTCTATGACGTGATGGGCGTACCATTCCACGCCGGTTTTTTGTTCGCGCGTCGCGCGCGAAGCGTCAATGCCGATTATCATAACGGACTTTTTATGTTTTTTAAACTGGGATTAGTCACTTGCGTATAAATTTGCGTCGTGCGGATGTTGGCGTGACCAAGCAGCTCCTGCACATAGCGCACATCCACCCCGTTTTCCAGCAGGTGCGTGGCGAAACTGTGGCGCAAAGAGTGAAAGCTCGCCTGCTTTTTGATTTTCGCCTTTTTCAAGGCAGTATAAAAAATTTTTTGCGCGCTGGCTTCAGTTAATCGGCCGCCGCGATCACTCGCAAAAACATAATCATTATTTCTCTTCCCGCGCATAAAATTATCTAATTCCGGCGCTATTTTTTCAGGGACGACCGTCAGCCGGTCTTTTTTGCCCTTGCCCTGCCTGACAATCAAAGTTAATTCTTTTAAGTCAACGTCGTTAACCTTCAATCGCACCACCTCGCTTACTCTTAACCCGGCGCCGTAAGCCAAAGCGATTATCAGCCGATGTTTAAGATTATTGATGACGGCGACCAGCGCCGCCACCTCGCTCCGATTAAGCACCACCGGAATTTTTTTTGTTCTTTTCGGCTGGCGTATTTTTTGCCAATCCGACTTTAGGTATATTTGAGTAAAAATAAAATTTATAGCATTGGCGTATAACGCGATCGTCTGGCTGGACAGGCCTTGTTCGTGTTTACGCAATAAATATTCTTTAATTTCCTCAAGCGACAGTTCCCTGATTGGCTTTTTGGCGAATTTATATAAATTTTTGGCAACGGCAATATAGGCCTCCATTGTCTTGGGGCTGTAATTGCGCAATTTCATTTCCCGTCTTATAATATCAATAAGGTCAGCCATATATTCACATTATACTACACATTCCACATATCATACAAAATTTAGTCATTATTTACAAAACATTCCACATATCAACCAGTTATGTGAAATAAATTTTAATTTTTAGCACTTTAACAATACAGTTGGATGGAACTTCATAAACATATGTTTATATCCATTGATATCGCAAGTATTATTGTAATATTCCTTAGTATTAGCATTACAATAAATTTCAACAATAGATGATTGATCATCAATATATGAAATGTACTTATGAAGATATAACATATGAAATGTAATTATGATATGAGATGTATTATGAAGTTCAAATAAACTTATAATTTACTCATTAACATAGATTCCATTCCAACTGTGTTGCTAAAATACTAAATAAAAAATTAAAATTTACATTACATAACACTGCATATCTGGTTCAGAAATTTTGCATTATCACATAAATTAATGTCGCAAAAATTTCTTCACCCATATTTTACTACACTGCGTTGCGTAAAACATCAGATATGCAGGGACGTTAGGCGAAATTTTGCCTTGCAATGTGCATTTGGAATTTGTTTAGTGTAAATAAGAAATTTTTTCTAAAAATATAATTTATAATTTACTGCATCGGCAAAACATCGCCTAACACTGTGTATCTGGTTTCGCAAAAGAGAAAAATCTGAATAATTCTTTCTTTTTAAATTGGGCTTTTTATAATTTTTTGCCAAAGAAAAGAGGGTCACCGTTTGTGATGACCCCCATTATAGTTTGTCCCGTTCAGGGTTATGCTTCTCGCTCCTTTTCGCTGACCACCCGACCAGTTTGGTGATCTATGATCTTTTCGCGAATGATAGTTTTTACTGACGTTGTTGACGCGAGAAGAAGCGCAAGTATCCCAAGTATCGGATGACCCAAACTCCATAAGATGATACAAAGTGTAAGTTCGGGCCAAACCAATATTCCGATGAATGTCAAAAATACGTTGATTTCCATTGTCGCCTCCTTGGCTTTGATTGTTTGTGATATTATGAACGATGACACTAAAGCATAGCATATTACCACCTTATTGTCAAACGGCGATTGGCAAAAAATTATAAAAAGCCCTAAAATAAGGTAAATTATTCAGATTTTTCTCTTTTGCTACACCCAAATTGCGCTGTGAGTAAACAAAATTTAGTGATATAATCAAAACAAGTAAATGTTTGAAGTTTTAACCAATAAACACGGGCGCAACTTCAGATACACAGATACGTTGGACGAAATTGCACTGATTTTTTCCAACATTAACTATTAACACATTCAACTATGAAAAACCTCATTTTATCATTTTCTTTATTAGTTTTTTTGCTGACCGGTTGCTCGATTACAGATAAGCAAACGAAAATTAATAATTATCAAAATAACAATGAAAAGCCCGAACAAATAATTGTTTCCACAAGTTCAAAAGCTGAAACTAAGAATGATTTCGAAATGCTTAGTTATGTAAATAATGAGAACTCTTTTTCAATATCATACCCAAAGGATTGGACAGCCAAGGAAGGCAAAGAGTTCGATTACGCTTTTCATATTTTTTTCTCTAAAGGGTCAGCGCAATTTGGCATACTTCCTCAGGGTGAGTTAGATCGTGGCATTCCCCAAGTTAAACCTGTTGAGAAAAAAATTTCCATTGATAATAAACAAGCGATACAAAAAGAGTGGAAACTTGATAATGGAAATATTTTGATAATTATTAATTTTCTCGACTATCCTAAAAACTGGAACAAAAATAACCGATTCGACATAACCGGTCAGCAAAAAGATATCGAAATGTTTGATAAAATGATAAGTAGTTTCAAATTCGTAGAATAAAAATTAGTGCAACATCGTCCAACAGCCCATATGCGGTTGCGCTAAAGCTTCACCCAAATGCTTCGCACTTCGCATGATGGGCAAACGTTAAGTGAAATTTCCTTTCGCCCTTAATCGCAAAAAAGTTAAAATTATGAGAGCATTATTATTTCATTGTAAAAATTACGGTGTAAAAATTGACAGGATGTCCGATCGTCCAAAAGATATTACGCCAGAAGAAGTTCAAGAAAAAGAACAAAATTGTAAAGATTGTGTGGTTGCTTTAGTTACAGTTGAAAAAAATGATGACATCGAAAAAACTTCTTCTGGCTTATCAGAGGAAGTCGCCAAAATGTGCCAAGAAGTTGGGCATAAAAATGTGGTTATTCTGCCATTTGCTCATCTATCAAATAATCTTGCGAAAGCTAAAGACGGAATAAAAATAGTTTTGCTTATTGAAGAAAATTTAAAAAACAAGTTTAATGTAATGAGGGCACATTTTGGCTCTCATAAAGAATTACTTTTGGACATTTACGGACATCCTGGCAATGCGCGTTATAGAGAATTTTAACGGCGGGCGAAAGGAAACATCACTTAACAGCGTGTATGAGGTTCAAGAAAAAGTGCGTTAATAATTTTCAAAGGTTGCACTTTTTCTTTCACCCAAATTTCGCCTCCTCTATGCTAAAAAATAAGGAAGTCGGCGAAACTTCTCATACACGCGAACGTTAGATAAAATAACTTATTAATTAACAAAAAATATGAATGCAAATCTGAAAGAAATCATCGTTGCTTATTTTAATGGGGGTAATGCCGTTAGTGGCAACAATAAAAAATTATCAGAAGAAATTAGACAAGATTTAGAAGTTATTCTAAATTTTTACCAAGCAAACCATACTGAGAAAGAATAATCTTTTTTACTTCCTCTTTGGTTAAAATTTCTTCTTTTATAAAACTTAGTAAATCCGCACCATTTAATGTGATTTGCATATATTTTTTAATTAATAAATTACATTATCTAACACTGCATATCTGGCTCGCATAGCTTGCCCTAATCACGCCAAAAGGCGTGACAAACAGATATGCAGAAACGTTAGATAAAATAATTTAATTTTTAACTAAAAACTTATGAAATGTCCACACTGCAAAGAAAAAATTTTAAAAGTTATAATTCAACAACCACCAGAAATGGGATTAAATGACTTAGACACTCCAAATGACCGTTATGTTATTATAACTTGTCCATTGTGTGATGTAATTATTTCTGTTCTTCTAAATTCTGATCGGAAAGAATAATTTCATCTGGCGAATAAACATGAACATCAAAAGTTATTCTAGCATGTTCAGACGAAAAACTACTCTTTAGTGAAGAAATTTTTTCTTTTATTGCAACCAATGATTCATCAATATCTTTATAAAATGTCTTAAGTTTAAAAGTAAATATATCTCCTATGATTTTAAACTTTTTTTCTTTCATAACTTTTTACTTAATAAGTTAAAAATTAAATTACATTATCTAACACGGCATATGCGGTAAATTAGCGACTAATTTACCCAAATATTATATTTATTTTTACGCACTTTCAAAATTTAGTTAACAGTAATTAGGGCGAAGCTTCATAAATATATGCTAAATAACATTTTTACGATTGCTGAAATTATTTTAGCAATTATCAGTATCGTCATTACTATAAAATATAGTAATAAATAACCACAAGTTATAATTATGAAGATGTATTTATGAAGAAAAATATCGAAATTATTATGAAGAACGATAATTATGAAGAGTATAGCTTGATAAAAATCGTGATCTAACAATTAATCGCTTCGCCCTATTTATTATCAACTAACAATATGCAATAAGTAAAAATAAATATAATACTTCGCATATGCCGGAACGTTAGACGAAATGCCGCAAGGGAAAAGAGGGGCGGCACATCGCCTAACACGGCGTATCTGGCTACATAAAAGATAAAATCTATATAATTTTTCCTTTAATAAATTAGCTTTTTATAATTTTTTGCCAAAACAAAACCCCAGTACAAATCTCATACTGGGGGTGCCTGCTTTTGCCTGCAGGCGGAAGGGTTAAGGGGTGGCGGCGCGACGCTTAAGGATGTTCGTCATCTCCGCGATAATCGCTGTACAAGCAATCTCGCGAAGAAGTGCAATCCCTGAAGCGTACTTGTCCAGATAAGTGCCACAATGGACCTGATACAGCGAATACGCTGCATAGTCCCGCAGCGACTCATCTTCCGACACCTCATCGGGGTTACCCACACCACAGGCGGCAATTTTACCCAACGTTTCCGGACGCATCCGGCGAAGTTGAGCTCGAATTGCTTCGTTATGGCGTGCGTACAGGTTAAAAACCAGAGGATTCCATTTCCACTTTTCATCAAAATCCTCCGCTTCAACCTTCGCCTTGAGTTGACCGATGAAGCCCTCCGCTAAATTCGTAATGTACTTTCCCATGATAATCCTCCTTACCTTTCGGCAAGCTCCTGCTCCGTCATTGGACTTGTGTCCTGGGAAAGACACACTAGGATGTTTACACATCCCTTAGCAGGGTTAAAATGGTTTCCCAAATTAACATATTATGATAGCATAATTACAGTTTTATGTCAAACGAAAATTGGTAAAAAATTATAAAAAGCTCTAATATAAGGTAAATTATACAGATTTTTATCTTTTACTTCGCGCAAATTTTTGCCTCTTTTCCATTTTAAATATAAAATGATAAAAGAGGCAAAAACTTCAGATACGCCGAAACGTTATATGAAATACATGTTTTCCTTTTGGGGCTATTGCCCCAGCTCTAAAAAAAATAATCAGATTTTGTTTTTATTTAATTTAAAAGGGGAAATAAGGTGTTTTCTCCGCTCCGCTGCGAAAACGATTTATTTAAAAATATGGATTCGTATTATTTATCTAAAAATATCTTTAACAAATACGAGAGTTTTGACCTTAATAATTTTAAAAAAGATAAACTCAGTGAATGTTTAAGATGCACGGGAGTTTATGTTTTAATTCTTAATAAAGAATTTGGGCGCTTAATTGGCTCAACGGATATTTTATATATTGGCCAATCTGGCGGTGCAAAAAACGGTAAAGGCAGATTTATTTATGAAAGACTAAATGATTATCGCGTTGGCTCTAAAAACGCTCCTCAAGACAAGAGAATACATGATACTATCGAAAAACTAATATTAAAAGGTGATAAAGTTATATTATTTTATAAAAAAATTGATAAAGAAAAATGTAAAATAATAGAAAGCGAATTGCTGCGACAATTTTTTGAAGAACATTTAGAGTTGCCGCCATTGAATAGACAATCATAAAGTATAAATAAATTTTTAATAATTTACACTATAAAAAAACAATTTACAATTTTATTAATTTTGATTTTTGGGATTATCGGCTGCTTTACACTAATCAAACAAGCAGATGCGAGAACAGAAGTTGGCGGAATTATTGATTCTAATGCAACTTGGACGTTATCTAATAGTCCTTATGAAGTGATTGATACTGTACAAATACCGGCGGGAGTTACTTTGACCATTGAACCAGGAGTTACGGTTGCCATGCCAAGTAGAGGCAATATGTTTGCGCTTAATGGCACGCTCTACGCACACGGTACTTCTAATAATAAAATAACTTTAGACGGAGGTAATAATTCCGATTTTTTCAATGTTTATAACCTTAATCATAATGCGTTTTTGGATTTAGAATATTGCGAAGTTAAAAATGGGCTTAGTTTATGGAGTAACGATAATAGGAGTGGGTATTTAAACTTACAATACTCTGAACTTAGTAATTTAGGAAAAGAGTCGGTAATATGGTTTCCTCCTCAAAACGTTAATATTAAGCATAACAAATTTATAGATAGTTATGGCTTCGAAATCCACAGCGATAAAAATATAAAAATTTATATAGAAAACAATCTTTTTTATAAAGGACACCCTATTGGAAATGCGGATTATTGGAACTATTTCATGGGGGTTGATAGTCGCGATACGTCAGAAATTATTATTAAAAACAACTCTTATATCAATAATACAAATATAGTTTTAAAATTACTGCCCGCTGCTGGTAATAATACTTTTTCTTCCGCTACAAATAATTATTGGGGTACTGAAGATATAAGCATTATTAAGTCAATGATATATGACAAAGAAGACGATATTACAGTAGAAAATATTGTGAATTATTTGCCTGTTTTAGCCGAACCACATCTTGATACCCCAACTATAAGCACCTGTAATTTATGGGTTTATTCAAATTGGGGTAAGTGTATAAACGGGAAACAAACAAGGATAATCATTTCTTCTTCTCCGGATAATTGCGTGGGTGGTAATCCTATTTTAAATCAAGATTGTGCAGCACAATATCTTTGCACATCATGGACTTATTCTCATTGGGGGGCATGCTCTAATGGGCAACAAACAAGGACAATTACATTCGCCCAGCCATCTGGTTGTCCAGGCGGCAGTCCTATATTAAATCAATCTTGCCAAAATGAAACCAAACAGAAAAATACAAACACCGCCAACAGCGGTCAAGAAATAGAAACAACCGTTACTTCTGACCAAAAGATTGAAATTAAATCACCAAGTCAATCTGTTATATTGGAAGAAAAATCCCTAATCACCAAAATAGACAACGCCCTATCAAAAAGAGTGAGCGGAAATATTTTGTTGCAGGTGGAAAATAAGGGAGAAGGATGGTATGTGTATCCGGATAACAAAAAAAAGTATTATCTGGGCCGCCCGGCAGACGCTTTTAGCATTATGCGAAATTTGGGATTGGGAATTAAACACAACGAACTTACAGGCTATCTGGCCACGAAATTCCCAAGCAGATTATCAGGAAAAATATTGCTGGATGTGGAGAAAAAAGGAGAAGCATACTATATCAACCCAAATGATTTAAGAGGTTACTATCTTAATAAGCCAACGGACGCGTTCAGAATTATGCGAGAACTGGGGCTTGGAATCACTAATGACGACATAAGAAAAATTGACGTTGGCGAAACAGAATAAAAATACGATAAAGAGTTTTGGGCAAAGGGCATTCACCCCTTTAATCCCCCACCTTTCGCCAATAATTGACTTAAACTACCCAATTGGATATAATTGGACATAGTTAATATATCCAATTAAAATATGCTAAAAAACAGCCAAGAACCAGTGGAAATTGGGCGAATTTCCGACAATTTTTCAAAGCGGATTGAACAAATCCCATCTTTTATTGTTTCCAAAATTGCCAAAATTGATGAATTAAAAGGACAATGGATAACCGGAGCGCGCCTTAGCCCGCAAGTTTTAGGGCGGCTAAAACGGTCGGTTTTAATTACTTCAACCGGAGCATCAACCCGCATTGAAGGCGCCAAGCTCTCTGACGAAAATGTGGAAAAATTAATGCGCGGCATTACTATCCAAAAATTCACCAGCCGCGACAAGCAAGAAGTAAAAGGGTATTACGAATTGCTGGAAAATGTTTTTAATTCATGGAAAAATTTAAAGTTTAACGAAAGCCTGATCAAACATTTTCACGGAGAACTTCTTAAATACGCCGAAAAGGATCAAGAGCATCGGGGCGAATATAAAAAAGGAGAAAATAAAGTCCACATGATAAATGAAGCCGGCCAGTCAATCGGAATTCTTTTTGACACCGCGCCCGCGTATCTTACCCCCATCCAAATGCGGGATCTGACTGAATGGACGCAAAAAACATTGGCCGAGGGTACCTACCATCCCTTGTTAGTGATTGGAAATTGGTTAGTTGAATTCTTAAACATTCATCCTTTTTCTGATGGCAACGGAAGGTTATCTCGAGTACTCACGAATTTACTTTTATTGCACGCTGGTTATCAATATATGCCATATATTTCTCACGAAAAATTAGTTGAAGACAACAAGCCAGATTACTATATTTCCCTTAGAAGAAGCCAAAAAACTATTGGCTCAAAAGAAGAAAGCATAACCGCTTGGCTTAATTTTTTCTTAGATATTCTTTTAAAACAATCACAAATGGCCGTAGAACTCCTATCCAAGGAAAATATCGAAAAAATTTTATCGGAGAAACAGCTGGCTGTTTGGCAGTACATTACGGAGGTAAAAGAAACGAGCACTGGTGATATTGCAAAAAATACTAACATAGCCAGGCCAACAGTAAAACAAACTCTGGAGGTACTGCTCAAACTTAAAAAAATTGTACGGGTTGGACTTGGAAGAAGCACAAGATACAAAATACTTTGAGATATAAAAATATCAAGGTGTTTTGGGCGAATGGCATTCACCCCTAACCCCTCTGCCCTTTGTCCAAAACAAAAAATAAATTTAAGAATAAAAAGCCTATCAAAAGACATAAAGAAAGAAAAATATTTTTAGAACAGCGTATAACACTGAATATGCGGTTCAAAAACATTGCCCATTAAATGTGACTGGTTGCAATGTTTTTTCACCCATATTTGCTTCCGCTACGCTTCGGCAAACATCGCATATTCAGGAACATTAATCATTATGTTATGAAAGCAATATTTTTTGAAAAGCCGGGCGGGTTAGACGTTTTAAAATATGGGGATTTTCCAACCCCAGAGCCACGACAAGGTGAGGCGTTGGTTCGCGTTAAAGCATGCGCACTAAATCGCCTTGATGTTTGGCTTCGTGAAGATGTTGATAATGCCCGTAATATTCCGTTGCCTCACATTCCGGGCTCTGATGTCGCCGGGATAATCGAGGAAATAAACGAAGAAAGTTCGTTGAAAGTTGGACAAGAAGTAGTTTTAAATCCAGCCACGCCCTGCGGAAGTTGTCCTCGTTGCAAAAAAAGTGAACCATGCGAGCTGGTAAAAATATTCGGCGTTAAAAATCAGGGCGGATACGCAGAATACGTTACCGCACCAATCACCCAACTTTATCCAAAACCAAAAAATATTTCGTTTGTCGAGGCGGCGGCATTCCCTCTTACTTTCTTGACGGCTTGACATATGTTCGTAGGACGCGCTAATCTTAAGAAAGGCGAAACCGTTTTTATTTGGGGAGCGTCTGGCGGGCTCGGTTCTGCGGCAGTGAAAATTGCGAAATATCTTGGCGCAAAAATCATAGCCGCCGCCAAATCAAAGAGCGATGCGCAAAAAATACAAAAAATCGGAGCGGATGAAGTCGTGATTTATACGCAAGGGAACGTTGCGGACGAAGTTAAAAAAATGACGGGCAGTTTAGGAGTTGATGTTGTTTTTGAAAGCGTTGGTGAAAAAACCTGGGACGCAACCCTTGCCATGCTCCGCCCTTATGGACGAGTAGTCATTGCCGGCACCACCAGCGGCGATACGGGCACACAAGATTTAAGCTACATTT
>Ga0155383_107_pt2 | contig 31027 bp, 36 predicted proteins | sample RifCSPhighO2_02_FD_106351 | JGI IMG/M metagenome (GOLD analysis project Ga0155383, IMG submission 106351) | Candidatus Falkowbacteria bacterium RIFCSPHIGHO2_02_FULL_45_15 | reverse complement strand
TTTGAAGCGTATGGCTGAAGACCCGGAAGTGCGCACGCCGTTCGCGTTCATCTGGACGGCTCCGCGCAAACTTCACACCCAGAGCAGAGAAAAACTCATAAGCTACTTTGAAAATTCCCGGGCGATGGAATGTTCGGAGTTTGAAGATTTAGACGACCGGCAGATTCAGGAGAATGAAATCCTTTTCTTTAATTGGGAAAGCATCAACAAGAAAGACGCTATTTACATTCGTGAGAACGAGAAAGACAACAACCTCGGCGCGGTCATTGAGCGGACAAAGGACGCGGGTCGTGAAATTATACTTATCATTGACGAGAGTCACCACCACGCGACCAGTGAAATTTCACAAAACCTCATCAGAGACATCGCGCCAAAGCTAACCATTGAAGTTTCGGCAACGCCGGTAGTTGACGACCCGGACGAGATTGTATCCGTGCCGCTTGAAAAAGTAAAGGCGGAAGGGATGATTAAAAAATCAATCATGCTCAATCCCGATTTTAAGAACGTATTAAGCGGCGAAAACATACAGAGCGCGCTTGCGGACGGAGCGGACGCTTTAGTCATTGAAACTGCGATTAAGAAGCGCGAAGAATTAGCAAGGGGATATGATGAGGCAGGCGTCAATATCAACCCCCTTCTTTTAATACAGCTGCCTGACAGGAAAACGCAGATGGAAGATCAAATGAAAGCGGATGTCACCCGTATCTTAAAAGACAAATACAACATCACAATCAAGAATGGCAAGCTGGCAATTTATCTTTCCGGCGAAAAAGAGAATTTAGAAAACATCGCCAAACCTACGAACGAAACTGAAGTGTTGATTTTTAAACAGGCCATTGCTCTGGGCTGGGACTGTCCGCGGGCGCAGGTGCTGGTGCTGTTTCGCGATTGGAAGAGCCTGACATTTTCCATTCAGACTGTCGGGCGCATCATGCGCATGCCGGAGCCGGACGCCGGACACTATGAAAATGAGCTGCTGAATCACAGCTATGTGTACACGAACTTAAGCGACATCGCGATACGCGAAGATATCGCCAAAGACTACGTAACAATTTACACCAGTCGCAGAATTGATAAGTACGAGCCAATTAAACTCGCATCCGTGCATAGCAAGCGGCAGCGGGAAAAGACGCGGCTTGCTCCGCTGTTCATCAACATTTTTTTGACAGAGGCGAAGAAGTACGGTTTGGAAAAGAAACTAAAGACTAATGGCCAGAAAGTGCAGATGGGTTTTATATCGGACTTTCAGGCCGGCAGCGTTGATGAGCTCGGCGGCGCGGATATAGCTGCGGATAAAAGCGTTGATACTAAAAATGACACTGACTTGCAGCGGCTGTATGACTTCTTTGTGCGCCGGAACCTCTCGCCGTTCTACCCGGAAGACCGCTCCATCGGCCGGGTCAAGGAGTCTATTTACCACTTCTTTCGCATGCGTTTGGGTATGCACTACACGGAGCGATTTAGAGATATCATCAACATCGTATTGAGTGAGGATAATGTGCAGCACTTCGTGAACGTCATTGACGCCGCCAAGGAAAGTTATATCACTGAAACGCAAAAACGGGGGAACGAACTTGAAGTAGACAAAACATGGGAGATGCCGGAAGCCGTCAACTTTGGCGGAAATTACACAGAGCTTGCTTCTCGTTTATCAGTCATGCAGCCATTTTATTATGACCATCGCTGGAAGCCGGAAAAGGCGTTCATCGCTTTCATGGAAAAGTCCAAGAGTATTGCATGGTGGTTTAAAAACGGCGACCGCGATGCTGTCTATTTTGCCGTGCCATATAAGGAGACCGGCGAATGGCATCCGTTTTATGTAGATTTTATTGTGCGGTTTAAGGATGGGCGTATTGGTTTGTTTGATACTAAGTCAGGCCGCAGTATCAAGGATGCGCGCGAGAAAAGCGACGGTTTGCAGGCATATCTTAAAGAGCATGGCAAAAAGAATAAATTGTTTGGCGGCATTATTGCCAACACCGACTCGCAAAATTTCAGCGGACGCTGGATGGTTTACACCGGCTCCGGCACTGAATTAGCCGCCGGTAAGTTTGATAATTGGGAGGTTTTGGAAGTTTGATATTATGAGTAATATAAAAGATCCAATATTAGAAGAACGCGAGAGTTTATCATCAGAAGGGTATCAATATACCTTTATTCATATACCACAAAGAGTTACAACTATTGTTGCGGCATATATCCAGTTAATTTGGAGTATCAAAAATTTCCGTAAATCAGTTTCTTCAAAAGAAATTATTCAAAATAGTCAGGCTATGTTTAAGGAGAACATAGAAGAAATTTCTGACAGTTTATGGAAAGAGCACTGTGCCGCCTCACTAAGAGAGTTGGTTGATGGACATTTAGAAGCTGATTTTAGTTATGCGTTAAAATGTCTGCCGAGCAGGACGAATAAAGATGGTAAAGTTGAGGAAATATATACAAATTTACGAATGTATAAAGATGTTTTAAATGAATTAGCTCATTTAAATACAGGTTCTGCACTTAAATGTATAGTTAAAATAGATGACTATCAGAGTGTTACTTCTATAAATGATCAAATTTTTGATAAACTTTGTACGGAATATATATTTTTATTGCACCAACTTTTTAAGGATAACTGCATGAAAGGTGGTTAAATTTTATGTCTCAGATAAATACTCACAATAAAATAGATTCTATAATACAAGCTGGGCTGTTTGATGTTGAAATTATAGAAACGTTAGTTAAAATAAATTTTGACGCCAGACAATATTTTTATACCAAAACTGATGAGCGTTGGTTAGAGTGGTTATGGGAAAATGGTTTTTTAGATGTTATCAAAGAGAAGTCAGAAGACACAACTAGATATGGATATAGGACACCAGAGTTAGATTATTTGGAAAAAATAGCAGAAAAGGTACCAGCTAAGGTCGTTGACATTATGCTTGATGTTCCAGTATCAGAAGAACATTTTAACCCGGAAGTAGTTGATAGGTTTTTATGGATCTGTGGCAAGTTGCCGGCGGAGTCGTTAACCAAAATGGTAGAGAAGATAAAGCGAGAGCAATGGCCTAAACTCATGGGTAAATTTAACCGCTGGGGATTTGAGTATGAGAAGATGTTTAAAACACTGGCAGATGCTAAAGATTATAGCAGTGTTATTACCCTTGCCGAAGCTTTACTTGCTGTGCGTAATAAAGAAGATATTACAAAGTCAGATAGTGGATTTGTTAAAGATAACCCATTCTATTTTGGCGAGTTAAGTTACACAAAAGCGTTACAATATTTAGTAGGTGTTGATAATGAGCATAAAGAGCATGCACTTGCTATTGCTTCTAATGCCTTAAAGAATGTAGTGCTTAATACTGAAAAAGAGAAAAGCCGCGGAGTGTTTGCGGTTGAAGACAGCTTTTTTCTCTTTGATGTTGATTTTTTTACTTTAAAGATTGGTGATGAAGATCATTTTTCAAATCGCGATAACATAAGGTCATTGGCCGCTACAGTAAAGATATTGGCGACCGACTTAATAGGAAAGCAGTGCGATGCTGCGGAAAATGTAAAACGCTTATATGACACATATATTGCGACACTGCCGGACAGCCACTCTATGTGGCGGCTTAAGTTGGTTGTTTTAACTCTATGTCCTAATGCTTTTAAAGAGCAATTAAAGCAAATGTTTTTTAGACTGTTTAATAAAGACAGTTATTATGATTTAATATCAGGTCCGGAGTACGAGAAAGCCTTGCGCGTAGGATTTGCAGTATTATTAGAGAATGACAGATGTGAATATGTAAAACAGGTTATGGCGTACTTCAATAAGCGCGCGCAAGAAGACGCTGAAGGTCAGAAGTATCACAAACGCCATGGCTGGGAAATCTTATCAAGTATTTGTGAACAATTGACAGATATAGAGAAAGAGCAATGTGAACAATTCTTCGGACAAAAATGTGATGTTGCATTTGAACCAAAGCCGCCTGTAGGTAGAATACGGAGCGGTTTCGTAAATCCAAAAGGACCGGTTACTCCAGAAGAATTCAATGGTATGGCTATCATTGACATTGCTCATAAATTACGTAGCGATTGGACGCCGGAAAAATTAAGTAAACAGAATAAAAGCGAGGACTTCTTAAACCCTCTCAATGCGGAAGGGGTTGGGAATATATTGCGTATAGATATTCCTAAGAGATTTAAAGATTATATTGATAACGCCAAACTTTTTTTTGAACGCAATGTGCTCGACCAACATTATACTTACTCATTTTTACAAGGCATACAGAAAACCATTCATGACGACCAAACAAGCAAAGAGAATCTAGACTATAGCAACTTAATATCTCTGCTTTTAAATATAGTGAAATCAGGAAAGGAGGAGCCATTTGGCCGAAAGACACGAGATCGGGAAACTTTTGACGCCTGGCTTTCAGATTGGGAGAGCGTGCATTCTGCCATGGGAGATATCGTGCAAGAATTACTCAACGAACATGACAGCAGGATAATTATTAACTTTCAGCAATTCCGAAGCGAGCTTCTTAATCTTATAACCTATCTATTAAATTATCCTGATCCTGCACCAGCGGATGAAGAAATTGAAACTGCCAAAATTTCTACAAAAGATCCTAATAGCAACGAGTATTTAGTCAGTGATCCATTTTCCATCGCAATAAACTCGGTGCGCGGTCGGGCATTCCAGGCCTTAGTTCTATTTGTCTATCAAGACGGTAAACAATTTGCCAAAGATGCCACTGTCAAAATAGCAGATGACATTAAGCAACTCTATGAACAGGTGTTAGCGCGAGAGAATACACAGGCAATGATGTTTATGTTTGGACATTATCTACCTTCATTTTATTTTCGTGACATTGATTGGATAAGAGGGCTACTGCCACAAATTTTCCCCGCAGACAAAGACAGAAAAAATTTATACTTAGCCGCTTGGGAGGGCTATCTCGCTAATAGTTTGTATCAGGAAATGTTCTTTGATGACGTCATTCAGAAGCTATATCAGCGCGGCATCGGACTTGATACTAATGAATATACGAAACGACAACACACTAGAGAACCGGACGAAGGCATTGCAACACATTTTGCTTTAGCTTTCATGCATTATGCAGAGTTCGGTTTTGATCATCCTCTGTTTAAAGAATTCTGGAAAAGCAATAATATTGAGGCCCACGCCGCATTTGTTAGTTTTATTGGTCGGAGTTTTGTGTCAGGCAGTCAAATAAAGGCAGATGAATTGCTGAAAACAGAGTCGCAGAGCAAGAAAAGACTACATGATTTTTGGGACTGGATGTTAGAAAATTACACAAATACTAAGCCGTTTACCGAATTTGGCTTTTGGGCCAATACAGAAAAAGATATTTTTGATAATACATGGCTTGCTGAACACATTAGAAAGACTATGGAAAAGACGCAGGGTGTTATTGAGTGGGAATATGGGCTAATGCATTCTATTAAGGCGTTAGCAGAGGCCTCTCCGTCAGATACGCTTGCTATACTGCGCTTGATATTTCTGGAAGGAGGAGTGCGGTTAAAGAAAATGCGCATGCCGTTTTCACTAGGAGACGAGTGGATGGCAGCCTTTGAAATTGTATACAATAATCCAAATACAAAATCGGATACTTATACTTTGATTGATAATCTTATCGCCGAGGGTGGTAATATATTTTGGGGCTTGAAAAAGATTATTAAATAAATAGATGAATACAACTGCAATAATATCTAATTTAATTGTTACCATAATTAGCGGATTGGTTGTTGCCGCCATGATTTATTGGTTTGGTATTGGTGGAGGTAAGACTTCTGTAGTGCAGATTCAGGGTGCTAAGATTAGAAAGACTGGGAAATGGATTATACTCATATCAGCTTTGATAATAGCTTTAGGCATAAAATTATTAGTTGATAGTGTTAGTCCGGGAGAGAAAATAGATTATAGTAATATGGATAGTATATACGCATTTGGGGTATTTTCGCTTGGAGTTATGTTATTTATTGCAGGGAAAGTTATTACATGGTTTCAAAGAATGTAAAGTAAGTTAATATAATAAAAAATATGATTTACAAATACCGAAATATTATTTCTGTAATAGTGGCCACTATTGTTTTAAGTGGGATAATGATGTGTATATTTGGTTATTGGTCAATAAAATACTTCTTTTTTTACATACCATTGATATTATTATTTTTATTATGGTTTGCTATTGTCATCCACTCTTTATATTATGCATTGCAAAGTATAGACTCTAATTCCAACATTAAAATTCTGTCAGCATTAGGCGTTATCGCAACGCCTTTTATAATTGGTTATATTGGTTGGCAAATTCAATTTACAATTAAAGAGAAAGATATTGACCTTGCTAATAGAAACCTTGATCTTGCCTATATTGGAATAGCTACTTCTATTTTGCAAGGGAAAGATATTAATAAAGATACAAATAACGAATATTTAAAAGATTTGAGAAAGTGGGCATTTGAAATACTCAAACAGAAATCACCAATACCTTTTGGACAAAGCGTAGAAGAAGGGTTTATTTCTGGCTCCTTGATTTTGCCTTCCTTATTAAATTTGGGTGATTATGGCAATTTGCATATCTCAACAACGACAACCTTGAATTTATCAGATATATTACAAGGGGCCTCCTTAAATATTTCAGGAGATTCAGTTAAACAGGGAGAATAGATTAAGTCTATAAATATTTTTTCCCTTGATAAAAACAACTGTACTTGCTAATATGAACGCAGATATGATTTTAGTTTCTAACCGCTTCCATCACCCCCTCTGCATTGCCGTGCCGGTTGGGAACGGGTTGACCACGAGGTGACGGATAGCGGTTAAACTTGGTTAAGAGTGATAACAAGAGACGACTTGATAATATTTTTAACTTTGACTAATATTACAAGTATTTACACGGAAGGGTGGCTGAGTGGCTGAAAGCAGCAACCTGCTAAGTTGTTGAGCCTTCACGGGCTCCGAGGGTTCGAATCCCTCCCTCTCCGCATGATGCGATTTTTAACCATCCGCACGCGGCCTTTATTGCCGCCCCGCGATAATATCTATCCGATTTTAGACCAATATTTACCCTCTCTGCAAGAGGGCGATATTGTTTTAATCACTTCAAAAATTGTCGCCATTCATCAAGGCCGGTGCCTTAAAATTGAAGACGTGCCGGATAAAGACGAGTTGATAAAAAAAGAAGCGGATATTTATATCCCGCGCCAAGACATTCCGAATAATTCCGTCGTGCTCACGATTAAGGATAATACTTTGATTCCAACCGCGGGCATTGACGCAAGCAACGCTAACGGCCACTATATCCTCTGGCCCAAAGATTCCAATAGAATTGCCAAAGAAATTTGCCGGTATTTGCAAAAAAAACATAAAATTAAAAAATTGGCGGTCATAATTACCGACAGCCATACCGAACCGCTGCGCTATGGAGTCATCGGAGTGGCAATCGGTTTTTTTGGTTTGGAGCCGCTGGCGGACCATCGCGGCCAGCCGGACATTTTCGGGCGTAAGTTAAAAATTACCAGAAGCAACATCGTTGATTCTTTATCGGCAATGGCGGTGCTGTTGATGGGCGAAGGCGCGGAACAAACGCCGCTCGTAATCGCGCGCGGAGTTGATTTGATTAAATTCACTAACCGCCATACTTACAAAAAATTAATCATTCCGCCGCAAGAAGATATTTACTACCCTTTGCTTAAATGTTTTTATGGCCGGAAAAAAAATTAAGCCGCGTTACTATTTGATCGCCGCGCTTTCATTGGACGGCTATATTGCCAAGCACGCCCGCCATTTTACCGGCTGGACCTCGCCCGCGGACAAGGATTTTTTGCACGCGCGGCTTGACGCAAGCGATTGCGTTATCGTCGGCAACAACACTTACAAAACCGCCCGGCAACCGTTGTCAAAACGCAACTGCCTGATTTTTACCAAATCAGTCGGCGCCGTTAAGCAGGCAAGCGAACGCCGTCTTTATGTTAATCCGGCTAAAGTTGACGTAGCGGCAATGGTTCGACAGAAAGGTTATCGCCGTATCGCCGTTTTAGGCGGCACGCAAATCTTCAGCTGGTTTTTTAAAAAAAATTTGCTTGATGAAATTTACCTAACCATTGAGCCGGTAGTTTTCGGCAGCGGTCTGCCGTTATTTAAAGCCGATGTGGATACGGTTCAGAAATTTAAGTTAGCTTCAGTCCGCCGGCTGAATAAAACGGGCACTGTTTTATTGCATTACACTAGAAATACTCATTAAAATTTATTTACTTTCCCCATCTCCCTTTGGGAGAGGGGGCAGGGGGTGAGGGTATGCCTGAACTGCCGGAAGTAGAAACAATCCGCCGCGGTTTGAATAACCAAATCGCTGGCTTAAGAATAAAATCCGTGCAGGTAAAAAAAGCGCGGTTAGTTAAAGGCAGCGTTAAAAAATTTATTGCCGTTTTAACCGGCAATATTTTTTTAGAATTTAACCGGCGGGGAAAGTTATTGATTGCCGCTTTAAAGAGCGGCCAATTTTTATTAATACACCTAAAGATGACGGGGCAACTTATCTATCAGCACGGCCGTCAGCTTATCGCCGGCGGGCATTCTTTCGTTGGCATGGATTGGCGTCTGCCAAGCCGGCATACCCATATCATTATTTCCTTTCGCGACGGCTCGCGGCTATTTTTTAACGATTTGCGGCAATTTGGGTATATGAAAATAGTGAGCAAGATTGAGCTGGAAAAAGAGTTGAAAAAATTCGGCATTGAGCCGCTGACGGCCGGATTTAGCCTAAAAAATTTTGTTGAAATATTTGCCAATAAAAAAACCACTGTTAAAGCGTTGTTGCTTAACCAAAAGCTTATCGCCGGCTTAGGAAATATTTACGCCGATGAAGTGTGTTTTTACGCTAAAGTCAAACCCGGCCGGCGCGTTTACTCGCTGACCGAAGGAGAAATTAAAAAGCTTTATCAGGGCTGCCGGGTTATTTTAGCTAAAGCGGTGAAAGCGCGCGGCACAACCTTTAGCGATTATGTGGACGCTGACGGCCGCCAAGGGAGATTTATCAAGTTTTTAAAAGTTTACGGGCGCAAAGGAGAAAAATGCCGCCGTTGCCGGCGGGGGGTAATAGTTAAAATAAAGCAGGGCGGGCGAGGGACGCATTATTGCCCGGTTTGCCAGTGCTAAACGCTTGACAGTAAGTTTAGGCATACTATAATGAAAGTAGTAATAGATTGATAAAAATTATCGCTTAACTATGCCTTCCACCGCCAAACGCTATATCTGTCCTCCTTGCGGCTATATTTACGACCCGGCTATTGGCGACCCGGACTCGGGCATCGCGCCCGGCACTGCTTTTGCCGACATTCCCGACACTTGGGTTTGTCCGATTTGCGGCCTTGATAAATCAATCATGGTGCCGTATGAAGAAGAATAATCACATAACACTTAACACTTAACATTAAATCTATGTCATATACACTTATGCCTCTTCCATACTCTTACGATGCGCTGGAACCATACCTTGACGCGCAAACGATGGAGATACATTACTCCAAGCATCATCAGGGCTATGTTAATAATTTAAACAAAGCGCTGGAGCAAAACCCCGAACTGGCGGCTAAATCGCCGGAGAAATTGCTTTCAGACTTAAACGCAATCCCCGAGAATATTCGCGCCTCGGTCCGCAACCAAGGCGGCGGCGTAGCGAACCATAATTTTTTTTGGCAGGTTTTAAAACCAGACGTTAATTTTTCCGGTCCAGCCGCTGATAAAGCTGCCGAAGCGTTCAGCGGCTATGAAGGGTTTAAGGAACAATTCTCTAAAGTAGCGGTCGGGCAGTTCGGTTCCGGCTGGGCTTGGCTGGTGATGAACGGCGATAAACTGGAAATCATGGCAACCGCCAATCAGGACAGCCCGCTGTCTTTAGGCAAAACCCCGATTTTAGGCATTGACGTTTGGGAACACGCTTATTATTTAAAATACCAAAACCGCCGGCCGGAATACATCGAAGCGTTTTTTAAAGTGATAAATTGGGATAAGGTTAACGAGTTGTACGAGCAGGCCGGAAGGTAAAAGGCAAAATTTTATCAAAGGGCGGCTTTATCGGCCGCCCTTTTATTTTTTAGTTAAATCATATAAAATAAGATTATTATGCTGACTAACCACGTAAAAAATTTACTGTTGCGTTTTCAGAAAAATGAAATTACCGAGTATTACGTTTATAGCCGTTTAAGCCGGCTGGCGCGGGGAGACAACCAAGAAATTATCCGCAAGATAGCGGATGACGAAAAACGCCATTACCAAATGTTGTACGGCCATACCCAAACAGCAGTCAAGCCCAGCCGCTGGTTAATGTTTAAATATACGATGCTCTCGCGCGTTTTTGGGTTGACCTTCGCCATTAAATTAATGGAAAAAGGAGAGGAGATGGCGCAGGCAACTTACGAGCGGGTAAAAGATTCCGCTCCGCCGATTAAGGTGCTTTTGGCAGACGAGCATCGGCACGAAAAAGATTTAGTGGGCATGATAGAAGAAGAAAGATTGAATTATATGGGCTCGGTCGTGCTCGGTTTAAACGACGCGCTGGTGGAACTAACCGGCGCGCTGGCCGGCTTAAGCTTTGCCTTGCAAAATACCAAGCTAATCGCTTTAGCCGGGCTGATCACCGGCATTGCCGCTTCTTTTTCCATGGCGGCTTCCGAATATTTATCCACCAAATCCGAAGGCAATAAAAATTCGCTGAAATCGGCGCTTTATACCGGCTTAGCTTATATCGTGACGGTGCTGTTTTTAATTTTTCCTTTTCTGGTACTTGCCGATTACCGCTGGGCTTTGGCTTGGACCCTAATAAACGCGATAGCGGTGATTGCTGTTTTTACCTACTTTAGCGCCGTTACCAAAGACCTGCGCTTTAAAAAATTATTCAGCGAAATGTTTATCATCAGTATGGGAGTGGCGGTGTTTTCCTTTGGCATCAGTATCGTGTTAAAAAATATTTTTAACATAGAGGTTTAAATAAAAAATCAAAATTTTTTAGCTTAAAGGCCGGATGTCAGCTCGGGCTTTTTTTATCCATACACCTTCCGGAATACCCCCACACCAAATTTTGGTGTGGGGGATGAATGGAAAGTGTGGATCTTCCCGCAGGGTTTACCCCTACACCAAAATTGGTGTTGGGGTAAACCCGGCGGTGAAGGTGTTTGGATCTATTAGCGTTTACTTTTGGTGATAAGCCGTGTTACAATATTTTTTATGTTAACTTTAGATACGAATATCGCTAAAATCAATAAAGTTGGCGTGGCAACAGCCAAAAAATTGCAGCGCTTAAACATTAAAATCGTGCGGGATTTATTGACCTATTACCCTTTTCGCTACGCCGATTACAGCCAAAAAGTCCCGATTGCCAATCTTAACCCGGGCATGACCGTGAACGTTCAAGGCACGATTGATTTTATTCAAAACAAACGCAGCTTTAGGCAAAAGATGATCGTCACCGAGGCGCTGATTAATGACGGCGGCGGCCAGCTCAAAGTAGTCTGGTTTAACCAGCCCTTTATCGGCAAGAATTTAAAAATAGGCGACCAAGTGTCGCTTGGGGGCACGATCCAAGGCGGTTTTTTAGGGTTAGAGATGGTCGCGCCTGAATATGAAAAAATTGGCTCGAGCAAATTAGCGCATACGACTGGCCTGGCGCCCATCTATCACGTGACTGCTAATTTAACCAATAAGCAGCTGCGTTTTTTAATCAAGTCAGTCATTGCTTCTGCCGCGCAGCTAACCGACACTTTGCCCGAGGCAATTAAAAGCAAATGTCAGCTCTTGGATTTAGCTGATGCCATTAGCAACATCCATTTCCCGCGCTCTGGCGAAATGCTGGGGCAGGCGCGGCGCCGGCTGCAATTTGAAGAATTATTGTTAGCGCAATTACAGGCGCAAGTAGCCAGGTTAAAAGTCAAAAGTCAAAAGTCAAAAGCTATCAAATTTTTTAAAGAGGAAACAGCCCGCTTTGTCCAGCGGTTGCCCTTTAAGCTCACGGCGGCCCAAAAAAAAGCGGCGTGGGAAATTATTAAAGACATCGGCAAACATCAGCCAATGTCGCGCTTATTGGAGGGCGATGTGGGCAGCGGCAAAACAGTTACCGCCGCCATCGCTATGTTCAATGCCGCTTTAAACAAACGGCAAAGCGTAATGCTCGTGCCGACAGAAATTTTAGCGAACCAGCACTATGATACTTTGTGCAAATTTTTTACCAACAGCGAAATTAAAATAGGGCTGTACACGAGAAGCCGGAAAAAGATAAATCAGGAACCAGATACGAGAGACGAAGAACGAGGGAAAACAAATAAAAATCATAATTCATTATTCATAATTCATCATTCAGACATTGTGGTTGGCACGCATGCTTTGCTCCAGGAAGGAATAAAATTTCGCGATTTGGCGCTGGCTATCATTGACGAGCAGCATCGCTTCGGCGTCGAGCAAAGGCAAGCCTTGCGCCAAAAAAGCGGCCAGCCAGAGTTTACGCCGCATTTACTTTCCATGACGGCAACGCCGATTCCGCGCTCGCTTGCCCAAGTAATTTACGGCGATCTGGATTTATCCATTATTGATGAATTGCCTGCCGGACGAAAGCCAATCGCGACTTGGCTGGTGCCGGAATTTAAACGGCCAAGCGCTTACGATTTTATTAAGCGGGAAATTTTAGCCGGCCGGCAAGCGTTCGTCATTTGCCCGCTGATTAACCCTGCCGACAACTTAGGCGTCAAATCGGTAATTGAAGAACATAAAAAGCTGAACGAGCATATTTTTCCCGAATTAAAAATTGCTTATTTGCACGGCCGGTTAAAGCCGAAAGCCAAAGATGAAATCATGCGGGAGTTTTTAGCTAACGAAATTAAAATTTTAGTGGCTACTTCGGTAGTGGAAGTGGGGGTGGACGTGCCGAACGCGAGCGTGATGATGATTGAAGGGGCGGAAAGATTTGGGCTGGCGCAACTGCACCAGTTCCGCGGCCGAGTGGGGCGCAGCGCCCGCCAATCTTATTGTTTATTATTTACCGCCAGTTTAAACGAACAAACGCGGGCGCGTTTAACCGCTTTTACCAAAAGCAACGACGGCTTTAAACTAGCGGAGGCGGACTTAAAAATGCGCGGCCCGGGCGAAGTGTACGGCACGGAACAAAAAGGCTTTCCCGAATTTAAAATCGCGACTCTGAACGATTATAAGCTAATTAAGGAAGCCAAAGAAGCGGCGGAGAATGTCGTTAAAGAGGGAGCGGAAAAATATCCCCGGTTGTTAGAAAAAGTCAGACGAGAGGGAGAATATGCAGTGGGATGATAAGTTGAAAGGTCCGTAAAGTCACGGGAGGTAATTGCGCATTTGTCATTTCCGCCAGTTTTGCTATAATAGAGGGCAGTCATTCACTTTAAAAACATGGATACAGAAAGAAAGAAAATACTCATTATTGAAGACGAAGCCACGATTTCCAGCATGTACCAAAGCAGTTTAGAAAAAGACGGTTATACCGTAATAATTGCCGCGGACGGGGAAAGGGGCTGGCAATTAGCTTCAACTCAATTGCCGAACTTAATTTTATTAGACATTATATTGCCTAAGCTGGACGGCTTTAGCGTTTTGGATAAGTTGCAGCATGACCCGAAAACAAAAAATATTCCGGTAATAATGTTAACTAACCTCGGCCAAGATGAAGACAAAGAACGGGGGAAAAAATTGCACGCGGCCGATTATTGGGTCAAGGCGGATTTTACCCCCACGCAGGTAAGCGACAAAATTAAAAATTATATTAAATAATATAAAATTATGTCTGACGCCAGAGAAGAAAAAACTTTTTTAATGATCAAGCCGGACGGCGTGCGCCGCGGTTTAACCGGCGAAATTATCCGCCGGCTGGAGCAAGTCGGCCTTAAAATTGTCGCCTTAAAGTTATATCGGCCGACTGAAAAGCAAGTTGACGAGCATTATCCTAAAGATAAAGCGTGGATAACCCGTTTGGGCCAAAAAACTCTTTCTACTTACGAAAAGTTCGGCTATGACGCCAAACAGGAATTAGGAACCGCGGAGGCGAGTGAAATCGGGCCGATGGTGCGGCAATGGCTGATTGATTTTATGACTTCCGGTCCGGTAGTGGTAATGGTAATTAAAGGGGTGCACGCCGTAGAAATGGTCCGGAAATTATCCGGTCCGACTATGCCGGCGGACGCGGAATTGGGGACCATCCGCGGCGATTTTTCCATTGATTCGGCGGCGGTCGCTAACCGCGAGAAACGCGCGGTGTTTAATTTGGTGCACGCTTCCGAAACCCAAGACGAAGCCGAGCACGAAATTAAGCATTGGTTTGGCGAAGACGCAGAACATAATTATGAGCGCACTGACGACGCCGTTTATAAAATGTAATTTGTTCACATTATATGAAAAAATTAGTAAACACCATCAATAAGCCGATCGTATTGATCGCTACTCTACTGACTGCTTTGGCTGTAATTTTAGCCAAATTTTTTATGACTAAAGACGAGGATGATAAAGAGTAGCGGCCATTAAGTTGACAGGATTTTTTTGTAAGGTTATGATACGCTTATGAATTTAATAGCTATCCAAAATTTAGCGCTCGCACTCGTCGTGGTCATTGCCGCCGCCGCGGTTCCTTTTGGATGGCTAAAAGTTAGTTTGTAAAAAAATTTAAATAAAAACATTAGAGCCATCCGAAAGAACGGATGGCTTTTTAAATATAGTTCATTGAAAAAAAATTCTTTTGGGCGGAGGTTAAACCAATGAAAAATAAAAGACCGGCTACCATCGTAATAATACGAGTGGGGTATTGCTCCACGCGCACTACAGGTAATATGTTAACCGTTGGGATTGCTGTTACTTTATTTTTGAGGGGAAAGCGAATAGAAAGGATGCTTACCGCGCATTCCGGTAGTTGTAACCGATCTGCCGCTATCAAAGAAGCTTTAGCTAAATTAATTGCGCAGAGAAATTATCGCCATGTTCAGGCAACATATAATAATTATGTTTTCACCGGAACTTTGGCAAAAATTTGTGCCGCTCTCGCACCTTTGTTATAGCTAACAGGAAATTAAGGAATAAGAAAGGGGGTGATTTAATTGGTCCAGAATGATGTATCCACGGCAGAACAGGCGGAGCAAGTTGCTCCAACGGAGGATGTTGTTGACGAACATAAATTCCCAGCCGAAGAGGACTGGGAGAAAGGCACGGATTAGTCGCCTAAAATGGCCCAAGCGAAGATGTTTTGGGGGTTGAGGGATGCATAAACCGCATTCTTCCCCCCTCTTTTTTTACCACACACCTTGGAAAGGCTTAAGATGTTTCCTAAGCCTTTTTTTATTGTCTTTTATTATCAGGCGTGTTAATATACAAATACCTAAAATTAAGACTTCTTATGTTAGACCAACAAGACTTAAAATTCATAAAAGATATAGTAGATGGCAGCATAGCTCCTCTAAAGGATGACATGGCTTTTTTGAAGCATGATATTATTTTAATGAAGCAAGAAATAACCTCAATCAAGACAGAGATGGGTAACTTCCATAATGACTTGATGCGCATTGAGGCGAAAATTGACCGGATGATGAAAATGGAAACAGAAGATGTAACGGCTGTCAGTGCCGAGGTTCAGACATTAAAGCAAAAATATGTTGAGTTGGAGCAACAGGTTAAAATATTACAACAGCAACATGTCGCGAACTGAACGGCGTTGACAAATTTTACCTAAGTATTATACTATTCACATATGGACTTATCAGCCATTCAAACTACAGCGATTTTAAACTTGAGCCTTCTTTCGGGCGCGCTCCTGCTTGGCTTCATTTTAGGCCGAGATTTGTTGGATGGCTCAAAGTATTTTTGTAAAGAAAGCGTAATAGCGTAAATAAAATATAATTTTTAGTAAATTAAAGAGCCATCCAAAAGGAAGGGCTCTTTTAGTTTGTTCTTTTTTAACATAACCTATTCAAACATACTGAAAGGGGATAAAAACAATGGTAGAATCAGGATGTATATCAGTTCAGCGGCTACAGGAAATCGCCGTCGCGGCACAACAAAAAATTAAGATACAGCCAGTAATAGCACAATTAAACGAGGAGGGGAGGAAAATCATTATTTGTGATGCTTTACGAACAACCGAAACGCCCGGCGGCGTGCTTCAGGCATTAAGCGAACGACTTCAGTGCTCGATGGCGGAGGCAAAAGAAATGGCTGTCGCGTATGTCAAAGAGCACTATTCCAACCCAAAATCGTTAGTATCGGCTTTGCGGCAGTTTGGGGTTACTGATGCCGAAATTATCCCCGTCCTACAGTCAAGATTTGGTTTGCAGGGAGATAATGTTGAGCAATCTATTGCCGAGTATTTGCAGGATAAAGTTTTACAAAAAAGGGGAGGATAAGTTTAAGCTGTCGGTTTTGGCAGCGTGAATAATAGGTCGGGGGCTGTTGGTAAAGAACAGCCCCTTTTTTCTTTTACCCACATTGTTAATTGTAATAGCTCTGCTTTGGTGCGGTGTGGATAAATTCTTGCATTTTTTTTAAAGATATGATAAATTATCCACATATGGTTAAGACAGCAGCAAAAACTGTTTTTTTCTTCAGCTTTTACTTTAGCGGCTTTCGCCGGAGCGGAAGAGCAGTTTTTAGTGGTGTTTTAACTTAAAATTTTAAGTCAAAACTCACTAGGGAAAACAGCTGGCTTCCGCCTAACGGGCGGAAGCCAGTTTGTTTTTTTGGCCTATTTTTGCGCCCAAAGCTTTTTTTGGAAATAAAGATAGGGAAAAGTTTCCTAAAAAATAAGGAGCGATTGCCGGCAATGGCATCAATATGACGTCATTACATTCTATCCCTGCAGGCAAGTTGGGAGATTACGTTTTCTATGTAGAAATGGAGGGACACATTGAAGATGAAACAGTAAAAGCTGCGTTGGCAAGTATTACCAACATCACCGATAACCACCTGGTGGTTTTGGGTTCATTCCCGCAAGCTATTTAAAATTAAGCCGGAAAGGATAAAGGACATGGTTTATGTTACGGTTGAAATTATTAATCCTTGCTCTGGAGAAAGTCAATGCCACCCGTTGATTGCCTTGGTAGACAAAATTTTTTCGGACCAAGGATGCCGTATTACCACCAAAAACCATCACAACGGGTCAATCTTAGTAAAAGGAAAAGTGTCTTCTCTCACTAATGCGCAGAGTATTAAAGGCATGTTCTGTAATGGCGATGGCTCGGTAAAAGAAGAATACCAGCGAAGAGTATTAGCCGTTAATTGGTAATAGAAAAAACTTTGCTCATTTTTTAGATAAAAGTGCTATTTGTCAGTAGCACTTTTCTTTTTTTATAAAATTATAGTAGTATAAAATTAATATACGGGGCGTAGTATAACGGTAGTACCCGCCCGCCTTGCTTGCCGGAGTGTAGTATAATGGTAGTACGCGAGCATGGGGTGCTTGTAGCCGGGGTTCGATTCCCCGCACTCCGACAGACAAGGCATGCGGGCACGGCGCACCCATGGGGTGCATGTAGCCGGAGTTCAATTCTCCGCGCCCCGACATTGAAAATAAAGAGCGTTTTTGGTATGCTGAAAGAGTAAATTTAATTATATGGCCGCCAAAGTTATTTATGCTAAAAATATAGAAGAACTGCCCACAAGCGACTTAAAACAAGTCGGCACGGTTAAATTAGGGGAAGAAAAATTAGCGGGAGTAAAATTAAAGCAACGTTTGGCGCGGGAAGTAAGCGGCGGCAAAACTTTAACGGCTTTAGAAAAAGATTTAAAAAATGAAGGGCTCGCGGGAGGCCAACAGAAGAAACGCAGAGCGCTAATGGATGTTATCGGCGGTGCGGAAAATAAAACCGGCCAGAAAAAACCAGTGCCTTGGTACCGCCGCGCTTTGGCAACGGAAGAAGACGATATTTCACAAAAAACAGGCGTCAGCATTCATGAAGTACGAGGCGGCGTGAGCCATGTCAGCGTGGACACGCGCGCGCAGGGCGGCCGGATGCGTTCGCGGATTAATCCTTTGTCTGGCGCCGCCGGGCCGACGGTCGGAGGCGCGCCTAAGCCACCAACGACGAGGCCGAATATTCCGCTGACCAGATAGTAAGATAGAAAGCCAGAAAACAAAACTAATTTTGTAGTTTTGATAATATCAATAAAACAATGAAGTAAGATTGTTTTCTTGTTTTTTAGTTTTTATTTAATGTTATGAGCAAACTAATTATTTGTTTACTCGGTCCGCAGGGATCGGGCAAAGGCACGCAAGCTAAGATTTTGAGCCAAAAATTAAATTTGCCGCATATTTCCGTCGGCGATTTGTTTCGGCTGGCGATTGAAAGTAACACTGAATTAGGGAGGCAAGTCGGGCCGATAATTAACAGCGGCAAATTAGTGCCGGACGAAATTGCTTTTAATTTGCTTAAAGAGCGAATTGCCAACTTAGATTGTTCGGGCGGGTTTATTTTAGACGGCTATCCGCGAACGATAAAACAAGCTGAACTTTTAGACCAAAGCGTAAAACTTGATAAAGTAGTCGTGATTGAGATATCCGACGCCGAAGCGGTAAAGCGGCTTACCAGCCGCCGCCATTGCCCGCGCTGCGGCGCGATTTATAATCTTTATACTTTGCCCAAGCCCCATGAGGACGAGCTGTGCGATAAGTGCAAAGTAAAACTGGTACAGCGGGTGGACGATACCGAAACGGCGGTGCGGGAGCGCCTGCAGCAGTACCACGCAATCACCGAGCCGTTGATTAAGCATTATCAGGGTCAAGCGGTAAAAATTAACGGTGAGCAAACTATCGAGCAAGTAGCGGCTGATATTGCCAAAAGCGTCGGGAGATTGCAACTTAACCAAATGTTAGATAATTAGTTATTTGTCATTCCCGCGAAAGCGGGAATGACAGACAGAATGAAGTTTAAGTATGATAAAACTAAAAACCAAAGAAGAAATAGCGATTTTGCGGGAGGGGGGTAAGATATTAGCGGAAATTTTAGCAACTCTTAAAGCGATGGCAGTGCCCGGCGCCAATACCGCCGAACTGGAAAAAAAAGCGATTGCTTTAATCAAGAAGGCTTCCGGGCAGCCTTCTTTTAAAGGGTACGCCGGCTCCCATAACGATAAACCATACCCAAGCGCGCTTTGCGCCTCCATTAATTCCGAAGTAGTGCACGCGCCCTCTACGCCCGCGCGTTACTTAAAAAATGGCGATATTATTTGTTTGGACATCGGGATGCGATATAAAAAATTATATACCGATACGGCGGTTACCTTGGCCGTAGGCGAAGTGGACGCTAAAACGGATAAACTGATTGATATTACCCGCCAGTGTTTGGAATTGGGCATTCAACAGGCAAAACCCGGCAATAAATTATTAGATATCGCTCGCGCGGTCCAAATCAACGCCGAAGCGAACGGCTTTGGCGTAGTGCGCGAACTGGTCGGGCATGGCGTTGGCTATGCCGTGCACGAAGCTCCGGCCGTGCCTAATTTTTACGACAGCCGGGAAGAGGAACTGGAATTGGAACTAAAGCCCGGTTTAGTAATCGCGATTGAACCGATGCTCACGCTCGGCGACTGGCATGTTAGAACCGGCGCAGACGGATTTACCATTTTAACTAAAGACGGCTCTTTAGCCGCCCATTTTGAACATACGGTGGCGGTTACGGAGGAAGGGAATATAGTGCTAACGGAAAAATAATAAAATTTTTAATTTTATAATTTTTAAATAAATCTTAAATCTTAATTTTTAAAAATTAAAAATTATGATTAGGTATTTAGGCATTGATTACGGCACTAAGCGCATCGGTTTAGCCATTGGCGACAGCGGGACAAAAACCGCTGTCGTTTTTGGCGTGGTTAACAACGCGCAAGCAATTAAAGAAATTATTGAGCGAGAAAATATCAATGTTATCGTGGTCGGCGCGCCGTATTCCGTTGCTAATGTAAATTATGAGTTGCCGGAAAATTGGCAAAAATTTTTAGCCGAACTTAAAGCCGCGTTGCCCGGCGTGGAAATAATATTGGAAGACGAGCGGCTATCCAGCAAATACGCCGACTCATTAGCAGGCGACAAAAAAACTAAGGCCGGAAGAGACGAAATCGCGGCTATGTCAATTTTACAGGGGTATTTGGATAAAAATTAAGTTTTTTTGTTTATTATGGAAGTTACCTACAAAACTCAAGGCATAATTTTGCAGCGCGAGCAATACGGCGAGAACGACTCGCGCGTTTTTGTTTATACCTCTGATTTCGGTAAATTAGAACTGGTGGCGCGCGGCACGCAAAAATTATCGTCCAAACTCGCCGCCCATCTTGAGCCGCTAAATTTATGCGAGATAATGGTAGTGCGCGGCAAGCAATATGATTATTTAGGCACGGCCATCAGCGAAGAAGTTTTTGCCGGGATTAAAGATGATTACGATAAGACAACGGTGGCGGGAGAAATTTTAAAGTTGGTGAATGAAGTTACCAAAGAAAAACAGGCGGAACAGGCAATATTTCTATTGCTGAAAGAGTTTTTTAGTATTTTAAATGATGTAGAGACGCGACATGGCGCGTCTCTACTGGAGATTTTATTTTCCGCTTTCACTTTAAAATTTCTCTCTTTACTCGGCTACGCGCCGCAGTTAGAGAGGTGTGTTGTCTGCCAGAAGACAATAGAACTGGATAATAATAAATTCAGTTTTTCTCACGGCGGCATGGTATGCAAAATGTGCAATGCGCCAGATAGCGTCGCCATCTCCAACGAAGCCGTTAAAATAATGCGGCTAGCGCTTACGCCAAATTGGCAGGAGATTTTAAAATTAACGATACCAAATGAATTAAGGACGGAAACGGGAAGGCTCGCTACCCAATTCAAAGAATATTGTTTAGTTGATTTTTTAAGGCAAAAGCGGTAAAGTATTATTATAAATATTAAACTTGTGCATTTATGCTTCGTACCCATACTTGCGGCGAATTAACCAAAAAAGACGCTAATAAAAAAGTAACGCTCTGCGGCTGGGTGCACCGGCGGCGCGACCACGGCGGCATTATTTTTATTGACCTGCGCGACCGCTATGGTTTGACGCAACTTACTTTTGACCCGGATAAAAACAAAATTGCTTGGCAGGTAGCTGACGCGTTGCGCTCGGAGTGGGTGATACAGGCAACCGGCACGGTGGTGGCGCGGCCAAAGGAAATGGTAAACAAAAAATTATCCACCGGCGAAATTGAAACGGAGGTTGATAAGTTAACAGTATTAAGTATGTCAAAAATCCCGCCGTTTGAAATTGACGAGGAAAAAGCGGGGGAAACGAATGAAAATCTGCGGTTGAAGTACCGCTTTATAGATTTGCGCCGGCCAAAATTGCAGGCGATGTTGAAAACGCGAGATGAAATGATTCGTGACATCCGCGAGTATTTCCACAAAGAAAATTTTATTGAGGTACAGACGCCGATACTCGCGAATTCTTCGCCGGAAGGCGCGCGCGACTGGCTCGTGCCTTCGCGCCTGTATCCGGGAAAATTTTACGCCCTGCCGCAGGCGCCGCAGCAGTTTAAGCAGTTATTAATGGTCGCGGGGTTAGACCGCTATTTTCAAATCGCGCCCTGTTTCCGCGACGAAGACCCGCGCATGGACCGGCATTACGGCGAATTTTATCAGTTGGACATGGAAATGAGTTTTGTGGAACAGGAAGATATTTTTAAAATAATGGAGCCGCTGATGATTCAAATAACGGAAAAATTTTCCGACAAAATCGTAATGTTCAAGCCGTTTCCGCGCGTTTCCTGGCGCGAAGCCATGAATAAATACGGTTCGGATAAGCCGGATTTGCGCTTTGCGATGGAAATCAAACCGGTAACGGATTTAATAAAAAATTGCGGTTTCAGCGTTTTTACGGACGCGGTTAAGACTGGCGGCGTAGTACACGCGCTTAACGTTTCCGGCGGGGCAAAATTTTCGCGCAAGGAAATTGACGAGATAACCGAAGTTGCCAAAGCCAAAGGCGCGGCCGGGCTTGCGTATATCATTACGGAAGACGAGCCAAAATCACCGGCCTTAAAATTTTTAAAGCCGGAAGTTGTCAGCGCCTTAATTAAGGAAGTAAAAGCTAAAAAAGGCGACATCATCTTTTTTGGCGCCGGGCTTTGGCGAATAGTGTGCGAGAGTTTGGGGGCGGTAAGAAACGAATGCGGCGCGCGGCTTGGTTTGAAAGACAATAAAAAGGCCGCTTGGCTTTGGGTAACGGATTTTCCCATGTACGGCATTTCAGAAATTGAAGAGGGTAAAATTGACTTTGGGCATAATCCATTCTCCATGCCGCAAGGAGGGCTAGAAGCGTTAGAAACCAAAAATCCGCTGGAAATTTTGGCGTACCAATACGATTTTGTTTTAAACGGTTTTGAAATTACTTCGGGCGCGATTAGAAACCATGACCCAAAAATTATGTACAAAGCGTTTGCCATAGCCGGATACAGCAAGCAAGAAGTGGACAGCAAATTCGGGCACATGATTCGCGCGTTTGAATACGGCGCGCCCCCGCACGGCGGCAACGCGCCCGGCATAGACCGCCTGCTAATGGTACTTTTGGACTGCGCTTCCATCCGCGACATTTACGCTTTTCCCAAAGACGGACAGGGGCGCGACGTGATGCTGGACGCGCCGAGCGAAGTGGAGGAAAAACAGCTAAAAGAGCTACATCTAAAAATAAGCGAACGGTAAAAATTTTATTTTTAGCAATATTTACTTTTTTAAAAATAAAACAGGGGGAGAGAGTTATGCGGTGTAGAGGCTAACTCTGCTCCCCCTTCTTGTTCCCGCCGCTCACTCTAAGAGATACTCAAGTGACGGCTGGTTTTGTGGGCGTGTAAGGTTATTCCTCCCCTTCCCATGCCCCTTGTTGGCGCCCGGTCCTTTGACCAATCTCGGTCAGGACGCGGGCGGGTTGCCGGTATTCGCCGTGTTGCCGTTGTTCCCGTTGATGATCGCCGGGTGCATCATGTTTCGATTCAGGACATTGTTGTTGGGGAATGCATTCATAATCGTTTTTTCCTTTCGAAAGGAAGGAGTTCAGATGAAAAAGAACGATTTCCTGTCTGGCGGGCAGGCACGCTCCCTTTGTTCACGGAACAAAAAGAATAAGCCCGTCCATCTTTTTATTCTAGGAGGCGCTGGAGTTCCCCCTGTAAGTTTGCCGCTGTCGCTTGTTCTGGCGGCTAGAGAAAGCGTAAGCAATCTCTTTTTGACCCTAAGGCCTTGAAATATAGAAAGATCACCCCCCTTTCTATGCAGTTTTGTCTGGTACAATTGTTACCAGACTTTCATTTTTTCTATAAACACTTTTGTATATCTCTTATTTTATCCACAAGCCGATGTCCTGTCAATAATGTGTCAAGAGATGCTAAAATATTGACAAAATTAATTTTTTATTGCTTTGGCGGCGGCGGCATGCTATAATGTAGTTAAATTTAATTTAACCTTTACTCTTATGTTTGAAAAAAACAATTCCGCCAAATTTGCGTTCTTTTATCTCTTGTCGCTCGTATCTTTAGGGTTTTTAGCGGTGTCGGTCGGCATCGTCATTTTTCAAATCATCAATAAAAACATCGTGGACATCGTGGAAGAATGGCAGATGCGCTACGACCTGAACGCCCTGCGCTTTGCGATGTCGGCGATCATCGTGGCGGCGCCGGTTTATTATTTAAGCGCTTGGCGCATCAACAAAAATTTGTTTAGCGGCGCGCTGCCGAAAGACGCGGGCGTGCGGCGCTGGCTGACTTATTTTATCCTCTTTGCCGCCGCGGTCGTAGTCATCGGCTACCTCATCGCTTTAATCAATGTTTTTTTAAACGGCGAATTGACTTTAAAATTTTCGCTTAAAACGGTAACGGTGTTGATAATTTCCGCGGTTGTTTTTTCTTATTATCTTTACGACATCCGGCGCGAACAGGCGGAAGGGCAAAAAAATAAAGTCATCACCGTTTATTTTTACGCCACGTTAGTGATGGTATTGGCGGTTTTTATCGCCAGTTTCTTTTTTGTGGAGTCGCCGGCGCAGGCGCGGCGCCTGCGCCAAGACGGCGAAGCGTTAAACCGCCTGATGAGTTTAGCCGCCGGCGTTGACGCTTATTACCGCGAGAAAAAAGTTCTGCCGCGCGATTTATCGGCATTATTGGAAGACAATTTGTACGTCATTGAACGCAACGCCGCTAACCCGGTAACTAAAAAGCAATTTGAATATAAAATTATCAGCGGCAACAAATACCAACTTTGCACCGACTTTCAGACTTCTAACAAGAAATCCGACACGGAACAATACGATTATTATCTTGACCCGCAGTGGCAGCACGACGCCGGCTACCAGTGTATCTCCAAAAAAGCGCAGGATGATATCGGCATTAAGGGGGTAGTGCCAGAGAGAGTGCCTGTGTATTAAATTCAAGATATTGGGATATTGGATATTTGTAGAGACGCGCCATGGCGCGTCTCTACTTTTAGATTAAAAAAGTCCAGTATTTGCTGGATTTTTTTGTTAAGTAAAAATGTCAAAGTTTGTCAAATAAATGGTAAATCAAGGGTAAATTGAGTATTTTGCCCGAATGGTTAAAGTAAGATATAATAATATTAGTTACTTAGTTAATTAGTTACGCAAGTCATCCAGTTAGTCGGTTAATTTTTTTATATTCTTAATCAACAAAACATATGTCTAAACCAAAAGCCAAATTACCCAAAAAAGTCATTGCGTACTTGGAGAAAGCCGGCGTGCCGCATAAAATTTTAGAGCACAAAACCGTGTATACTGCTTATGACGCCGCCCAGACATTAAGCAAAAAGCTGGGAGAAGTGGCGAAATCTCTTTTAGTCAAAGCGGACAAGGATTACTATGTCGTTGTTTTGCCCGCCGACCGGCAGGTTGACTTTAATAAACTGGGCAAATGCCTGACGGGAGCTTACGGCAAAAAAGCCAAGACGATTAAAATTCCGGGCGAAAAAATCGTGCAGGAAATTTTAAAATTAAAAAACGAAACCGTGAGCGCTTTCGGGCAGCTGCACAAAGTGCCGGTAGTGGTGGAAAAAGAATTGGTAAAATTAAAAAAAGCCATTTTTGCGTCCGGCGGCTTTAACCATTCAATTGAGATGGCGGTGAAAGATTTTATGAAGATGGAGGGGGCGAAGGCGGGAAGCTTTGGGGTAAGACGAAAGGCAAAAGTAAAAAGTAAAATATAAATTCATTAATGCATATTAAATTACAACAATTTGAAGGGCCGCTGGATTTGCTGCTAAAAATGATTGAGGAGCAAAAACTTGACATTACCGAAGTAAGTTTGGCGGCTATCGCCGAGCGGTACGTGGAGCGGATAAAGCAGAACGGCATTGACCCGGAGGAGTTAGCCGATTTTTTAGTGATTGCGGCCAAGCTGTTATTAATAAAATCAAAGACATTATTGCCGTTTTTGTTGCCCGAAGAGGAAGAGGCGGAAATTAAGGATTTTGAGAATCAGCTGAAAATTTACAAAGATTTTTTGGAGGCGTCTAAAAAAATTACCGGCCTATTAGGCGAGCGGCGTTGGATGTTCGCGCGGCAGTTTAATAAAAAATTATTAACCGAAGAAAAATTTTTTTATCCGCCTAAAAACGTTACGGCGCGGGTGCTCAAGCAAGCCTACCAAGGATTAATCGGCCGGCTGAAAACGGAAGAACAGTTGGAGGAGAAAACCTTAGCGGCGGCAGTTAACATTGAAGCCAAAATGTCCTTAATCCAGAGTTTGCTTAAGAAGTTAAATAAACTTAATTTCAGCCGTTTGCTTAACGAGGCGGCGACTAAAGTTGACGTTATCGTTAGTTTCTTAGCGTTGCTGGAACTGATGAAGCAGCGGACGATATTAGCCAGGCAAGGGGAGTTGTTTGAGGAGATTCAAATTTTGAAAATTTAGAAATATTATGTCCACAAGTTTAAAATCTCAAATAGAATCCCTTTTATTTATCGCCGGCAAACCGTTAGCGGCCAAAGACATCATTAGGTTAGTGGAGGAAAAAATTTCCGTTAAGGACGCGCATGCCGCCGTGGACGAATTAATTAAAGATTATCAGGACAAAAACGGGGGAGTGCGGATAATTAAAAGCGCGAGCGAAGCGCAGATGGTTACGGGCGGCGATAATGCGGCCGTTATTCAAAATTTTATCAAAACGGAAACCACCGCGGAATTGACCAAGCCTTCCATTGAAGCATTGACGATTATCGCTTACCGCGGCCCGATAACGAAATGGGAGTTGGAACGCATCCGCGGGATCAATTGTTCGCTTATTTTGCGAAATTTGATGTTACGGGGCTTGGTGGAAGAAATGGCCGACAGCCACAAGAAGGAAACGTGCTATACGGTTACTCTGGATTTTTTGAGGTACTTGGGGATGGCCGACGTAAGGCAGCTGCCGGATTATGAAAGTTTAAGGAATAATGAAAATATAGAAAAGTTTTTAAGAGGAGAGCAGTAAAATATCTAATTTATAATTAACCTAATTATTCTAAATAAATCCCAATGCCATAATGTCTAACGCCTAAAAAATTAGTAGTCATTAGATAATTGGGATTTGATTAGAAATTAGATATTAGGAATTTGTTATTTATCCATACACCTTCCAGAATGCCCTGCGGTGAAGGTGTTTGGATTTATTTCTATGATTATTTTCGCTACTATAATAGTCGCTATTACTTTAATCGTTACTAACACTAATCCGGTGGCGCTCGCGCGGAATAATTTTTTTATCTTTAACTCGCAGGCATCCACCTCCGTGAGCGTCGCCTCGCCGGGGAGGGTTATAGGCGCAAGCGAAACGGGTGGCAAAATTGGCGTCCAGGCAAACGCGGCGGCCGCAGACCAAGCGTCTCTTACGCCGCTCCCCGAAGATAAGCCGATTGCGCCCGTACTCAAAAGCGTCTACCGCAAAGCGCCGGAAATTGCCGCGCGCGCCGCTGTTATCATTGACGTTAAAAGCCAGAAAGTTTTGTATCAGAAAGATGTCAACGAACAGGCGGCGCTAGCCAGCATCACTAAACTGGTAACCGCTTTGGTCGCTTTAAAGCACCAGCCGGACTTTGATCAGGAGTATGTGATGCAAGCAGAAGACAGGCGGGAAGGGGGGAGAATTAATTTGTTCTGGGGGGATAAAATTACCGTCAAAGATTTATGGTACGCGAGTTTGGTTGGTTCGGACAATACGGCCACGATTGCGCTGGTGCACGCGCTCGGATTCGGCGAACAGGAATTCGTTGCCCAGATGAACCAGCAAGCGCAGGCCTTAGGTTTGCGAGACACGAATTTTGTTGACCCGGTTGGTTTAAGCACTAATAACAAATCAACCGCGGCCGAGGTGGCTAAAATCGCGGGCGCCGCTTTAGCCAGCGAAGAAATACGGCAGGCGGTTACGCAGCCGCGTTATGTTTTAAAAACTAAGCAGGGCAAAACCAGAGTGATTGAGAGTACGGACGATTTGTTAGGCGGGGCAAAAAGTTATCAGGTTTTAGGAGGCAAAACCGGCTCCTTAGGCAGCGCGGGGCTTAATTTTACCGGCAAGTTTTCTCAAAACGGCCGTGAAATTATATCCGTAATTTTAGGCAGCAACGGCGTGGACGCGCGTTTTGCCGACACGGACGCGCTGGTGAACTGGGCGTATGAGAATTATGTCTGGCCGAAATAGATTTTAGATGTTGCCTTTTGTTTTCGTAAGAGCTATACTGCCAGCGGGTAGTATTAACTAATATATATGGTTAAACAAAAAATCATCATCGCCAACTGGAAAATGAAGTTAGACATGCCGGCCAGTTTAGCTTTAGCCAAAGAATACCAAGTTAAATTTAAAAGTGGAACAGAAGACAAAGAAGTGGTCGTTTGCCCGGCAACGATTGTGATTGCCGAAATCAATAAAATTTTAGCGGGCGGTAAAATTTGGTTGGGCGCGCAGAATGTTTTTTGGGAAGAGCGGGGGGCATATACCGGCGAAATATCGGTTAAAATGTTAGAGCAAGCCGGCTGCCGTTACGTTATTATCGGGCACAGCGAGCGGCGGCAGTATTTATTAGAAAATTATCAGATGATTCATCAGAAGTTAAAAGAGGTTTTATCCGACAGCCGCTTAATTCCCATCGTCTGCATCGGCGAAACCTTAAAAGAAAAAGAAGCCGGCAAGCGCGATTACGTAATCGTGGACCAGTTGCAGCAAGCTTTGGGCGGCATTCAGCTTTTGTCCCAGCAACAGGTAATTATCGCTTATGAACCGGTCTGGGCGATTGGCACGGGGCAGGTAATTACGCCACTGGATGCGGAAAACATGCACGAAATAATACGCGCCTCTTTGGTTGATTTATTCGGCATTGATATCATTAACAAGCAATTTCGGATTATTTACGGCGGCAGCGTGGATAGTGCGAATGTGGCCGGATTTTCTGAATTAGATAACATTGACGGGCTACTCGTAGGCGGAGCAAGTCTAAAGGCAGAGGAATTTTTACAAATAGTTAAAAAGTTATAAAGTTGAAAGTTATAAAGTTTATGACTTTAGACTAATTTTTATGTTAGTTCACATCGAAGACATCATCTCCAAAGCTCAGGCGGGCGATTACGCCATCGGCGCTTTCAATACGCAAAATTTAGAAATCACTTTAGGCATTATTCGGGGAGCGGTTGCCCAGCACTCACCCATTATCATTCAAATTTCGGAAACAACGATAAAATACGCCTCCTTGAAAGCCATCACCCATGTCGTTACGACTTTAGCTAAAAACGAATCCACCAACGTGCCGATTGCTTTGCATTTAGACCACGGCAGCAATTTTTTAAGCGTAACCGAATGCATCAGCGCCGGTTTTTCTTCCATTCACATTGACGGCTCCAAACTGCCGTTTGATGAAAACGTTAATTTGACCAAACAGTCGGTAGAATACGCGCATGACCGCAATACTTGGGCGCAGGGGGAAGTCGGCACCATCTTAGGCAAGGAGGGGTTGGTAAAAAAAGAAAAAAATTTAATCAAACCGGACGAATACATGACTGACCCGGAGCAAGCAGCCGATTTTGTCCAGCGCACGAATGTTGACACTTTAGCGGTTTCCATCGGCAACATGCACGGCATATTTGCCGGCCAGGAACATTTAGATTTAAAGCGCCTGAAAGCCATTCGGGAAAAAGTCAAGCTTCCTTTAGTATTGCACGGCGCCTCGGGCGTGGACGCAAAAGAAGTGGCGGAGGCAATCAAGTTAGGAGTAAAAATCATTAATATTGATACGGACTTGCGGTGGGCGTTTACGAACTCTTTGCGGCAAACCTTACAGGCGAACCCGACCGAAACGGACCCGCGCCAAATATTATCGCCCTCAATTGACGCGATTCAGGAATTAGTGGAAAAACACGTTAAAATTTTTGGCTCGGCAGGGAAATCCTGAAATAAAACGACTAATTAGGAATTTTAATGTATGTGGTACAATCTTATCCCCCTATTATTAATATTAGTTTGCGGCAGCGTAATTATTTACATCATCAAGAGAAAACTGCCGGCGGTGGCTAACGTAGATTTGACTAATTTGCCTCAAGAAAAAGAGAAGCGGGTTAAACAGCGAATTATTACCAACCGCTTGAAGCGTAATTTTGGCCGCTGGTGGTTATGGCTAAGGAAAATCGGCCAGCCGATATTCAGTAAAATTAGGGAATGGGCGGCCGGTTTATACGGCCGGCTCTTGGCCGCTCGGGAAAATTTAGCGCGCGAAACGACTAAAGTAGAGGAAAACGTTTCAGAAATTGACGAATTATTTTTAGCGGCGGAAGAGGCGAAAAAAAAAGAAGACTATGACGAGGCCGAGCGATTATATATTCGCATCATCAGCCTCGACAGTAAAAGCGCTGCTGCCTTTAAAATGCTGGGGCAGCTTTATTTGGAAGCGGGGAAGCTGACTGAAGCTAAGGAAACTTTGGAACACGTTTTAAAACTCACCGCCGAAGACGCCGAAGTATACGAAAAATTAGCGACGGTAGCCAGGCAGAACAGCGAACTGGAACGGGCGCAGGAATATTACACGCAATCGTTAAAGTTAAACAACACTAACGGCCAGAATTATTTTAATTTGGCCGAGGTATACGAGGCGCTCAATAAGCCCAAAGAAGCGGCCAAATGCTTAAAAGAGGCGCTTAAAATTGAACCCAAAAATCCTAAATATCTTGACGCGATGTTTAACTTAGGTATACTGAACAAAGATAAAGCCGAAGCGCTGGACGCTTATAAGGCGCTGAAAGAAATAAATCCGGAAAACGGGAAACTGGGGGAGATGAAAAAACAAATTGATGAACTATAGACAATTAGCAATTACGAATTAACCATTACGAATGAGTCCTGGAAGTGTGTAATTTGTCATTCGTAATTTTTAATTGATAATTGGATGAGGGTGGATACCGAAGCGGTCAAACGGGACAGACTGCCACCGCCTTTGGTCACCGCATATTGCGGGGGCCCGCTGTAAGCGGTAACGGGGTGCCGCCAGCGGCGGCATAAATCTGTTGGCCATTATGTATAAAGTTTATATATTGTTTAGCGAAAAAACTAAGAAGTATTATATTGGTCATACAGAAAATTTAGATAATAGATTATTAAGACATAACAGCGGTCTCGTCAGATCAACAAAGAGTGGAATACCGTGGGTTATTATATATACAGAGAATTATCGAAGCAGACAAGAGGCATATAGAAGAGAGTTACAAATTAAATCTTACAAAAAAGGAGAAGCTTTTAAGAAATTAATAAGGGTGGATACCGAAGCGGTCAAACGGGACAGACTGTAAATCTGTTGGCCTTGTGCCTTCGTAGGTTCGAATCCTACTCCACCCACTAAATCAATCAACAACAGACTGCCACCGCCTTGGGCGGGGTGCCGCCAGCGGCGGCATAAATCTGTTGGCCTTGTGCCTTCGTAGGTTCGAATCCTACTCCACCCACAAATATAAAGCCACCCGTGCAATTTTTAGCCGGGTGATTTTTGTATAGTAGTAATATTGACAGTTAAAGCTTTTTGT
>Ga0155383_145_pt1 | contig 42224 bp, 42 predicted proteins | sample RifCSPhighO2_02_FD_106351 | JGI IMG/M metagenome (GOLD analysis project Ga0155383, IMG submission 106351) | Candidatus Falkowbacteria bacterium RIFCSPHIGHO2_02_FULL_45_15 | reverse complement strand
CAAGCAGCGCCAGAAGCAAACGCTCCTCTTCCCGGAGCGGCCACGGGGCCGCAGCCGGCAGCCGTTGTCGGCGTAAAATCAGATAAAAAGTATGTTGTTATCGGAGTCGTGGTGATAGGCATTTTAGCGTTAGTTTTATTAGGCATGATAGCTTTAGCTTATTACAAGGCGCGGGGAGTTAAAAATAACACCGCTACCGAGGCAACCAATATCCCCGTATCCGGTCCAACGGCCGCGCCGCTTTCAGGCACCGACCCATCGGGCACAGAACAGCCACTGCCGCCGGCATCCGAACAAACGGGATCGGAGGCGGAAATCAAGGGGCAGGTTATTTTAGAGGAGATTACCGATACTGACGGCGACGGGTTAACCGACGGCGAAGAAAGGCGGCTGGGGACTAATGTTAACAGTCCGGACTCGGATGGCGATGATTTATTTGATCGCGAAGAGGTAAGAGTATATAAAACCGACCCGCTTAACCCCGACACCGACGGCGACGGCTATCAAGACGGAGACGAGGTCCGGGATGGGTATAACCCCAATGGGAGCGGCAAATTATTTGAACTGCCCCAGTAAACGACTATTTTTATGTTTTCTTTGTTTAAAAAAAATAAACAACCGCTGACGGACACTTCTCAAACGGAAGAGGTTGCTTTGGATAACATTGAATTTCACGGCATGCCAGCTAAGTTTAGGAATTTAGCCGGCGGCCGGGCGATGCCAACCAAAAAGTTAGGGTTGCTGATTGTGGGCGGCGGCGGAGTAATATTAATCGCGAGCGCCGTTTTATTGGGATGGTACGTTTATCAGACCGGCGGCAAAAGGCAGCTGACGGCCCAGCCGCTGCCGGCAGCGGTAGAGCAGCAGCCGGCAGAGACGGCGGAAGCCCTCTCTCCGTCTGCAGCCGATACTTTAGCCGAAGCCACCAGCACCGCCGCGGACTTAACCGCTGTTGATTGCGGCACGAGTTTACTATCTGCCGGCATGGCTAATTATGAATTAGACGGCGTTTTAGTTTGTTTAGGAGAAAAAATTACCAATCGTTGCCAGCCGGCCCAAGCCAACATTAACACTGCTGAAGTTGGAGAAGTGAAATTAAGCGTGCTGGGCGAACGGCAGGACAAATGTTTAGTGCAACTTGATTATCCTGACGCCTCTTTAATTACCGCCGCGCCGTTAAAAATTTACGCCAATACCTACTCGCAGTGTTTATACGGCGTCAATGATTTAACCCTGCTTAATTATCCGCCCGGCCAGTTAGCGGCTTATGTTTATAACCAGAGCGGCTTAGCTAATTTAGAGCAGAATCAAAATTGCCTGGGCAGCGCCTTAGAGCGCGCGCGGGAACAAGCCCGCGCGGAGTTGGCGGAAACGCCGCCTTTATCCGCCGGAGCGGACATTGATAATGACGGCTTAACGGATGTGGAAGAGACGGCTGTTTTTACTACGAGCGTCAATGGGCAAGATACTGACGGCGATGGCTACGCCGACGGCAGCGAGGTGCTAAATTTATACAATCCGGCGGGCGCGGGCAAGTTAGAGGATAGCGGCTTGGTAACCGAATTTACAAACAACCAATACGGTTATAGCCTGCTTTATCCGCAAGTTTGGCAAATAGAGGATAAGTTAGCGGGCGAAAGCGTCTTTTTCTTTTCCGGCGTGGACGGTTCCATCCAGATTTTAGCGCAGGACAATCTTAGCCGAAAAGACATCAAATCCTGGTACGCTGATTTGGTAAATTCTTCTCCGGCAGCGATCTTGCAGCCAGTGCTGACGACTCCGAACGGTTTAGAGCTTATCTACAGTCCGGATAATTTGACCGCTTATCTTACCGTCAGCGGCGGCGGGAGTAAAGTATTTGTGGTAACCTATAGTCCGGAAAAGAGCGGCCTGATACAATTTAAAACGGTTTTAGAAATGATGATTAAAAGCTTTCAGGCGCTATGAGCATCCGTTTAGAAATAAATAACGCCACCAAAGAAAAAATAGATGCCAAAATTTTAAAAACAGCGGTCAAGGTTTTTGGTAAAAAAATGAAGATCAATAAGCAAACGGTATCGGTAGCGTTCGTTGATCAAGCTAAGATTAAAAAGCTTAATAAGCAATATCGCGGCTTAAACCGCGTTACTGACGTTTTATCTTTTACCTCCACACCGTTTATCCCTCAGCATCGGACAGCGGGCAAAGGCAAGCCAGTGCGCAGAACCAAATTACAAAATATTAAAAATAAGTCCGTGGTGTGGGGGGTTGCCGACAGCGGCCAAAGTTTAGGCGAGCTGATAATTTGCTATCCCCGGATAAAACGACAGGCGAAACGGATGCGGCAGACGATTCAAACGGAGTTAGTTTTTATTTTTATTCACGGCTTATTGCATTTAGTCGGCTATGATGACGCTACGGACAAGGGGCACAAAGAAATGATGGCGCTGGGCAAAAAATTAAGTAACCAAGTATTAATAACTCATTAACTAAATTTTCATGCGCGATGATTTAATTGTCGGCTTAGACATTGGCTCAACCTGCGTGCGTCTAGTAGCCGGCCAGCACAAAGACGATGAATTGCAAATAATCGGCGCGATTGAATCTCCGGCTGAAGGAGTAAGCCGCGGCGTGGTCACGAGCATTGAAGACGCCACTACTTCAATTTCCCGCTGTTTAGAAAAAGCCGAGCGTTTAATCGGCATTCCCATCATTAGCGCTTGGGTGGGCATTTCCGGCTCGCACATTAAATCCGAAAAGAGCCGGGGGGTAGTGGCGGTGGCGCGCAGCGAGGGGGAAGTGACCGAAGACGACGTGGAGCGCACGATTGAAGCGGCGCGAGCGTTGTCGGTGCCGCCTAATTATGAAATTTTGCACGTTATTCCGACTAAGTACAGCGTTGACAATCAAACCGACATCAAAGACCCGGTCGGAATGATCGGCGTCAGATTAGAGGCGGAAACGTTGATCATCCAAGGGTTAATCGCGCAAATTAAAAATTTTACCAAAGCCATTTACCGGACGGAATTAAACATTGACGATTTGGTGCTGTCCAGTTTGGCCGCAGCCGAGGCGGTATTTACCGCCAAGCAAAAAGAATTAGGCGCGGTATTGATTAATATCGGCTCCAGCACCACGAGCATCGCCGTTTTTGAGGAGGGCGAATTATTGCATACGGCGGTGTTGCCGATCGGCTCCGAACACATTACCGCCGACATCGCCATTGGATTGCGTTGCCCGATTAACTTAGCCGAGCGGATCAAAATTGAACACGGCACGGTTTTGACCAAAGAGTTAAGCAAAAAAGACGAAATAGACATCTCGGATTTGGTAAAAGAAGAAGAGTTGGGGGATGAGCGGGAAGTAATTTCCAAAAAATATGTAGCGGAAATTATTGAAGCCAGGGCAGAAGAGATTATGGAAAAAGTTGACGAGGAGTTAAAAAAAATTGAGCGGAGCGGAATGTTGCCGGCAGGGGCGTTCTTAATCGGCGGCGGAGCCAAGCTGCCCGGCATCGTCGAAGTAGCGAAAAGAAAGTTGCGCCTTCCGGCCAGTTTAGGGACTAACCGCAGCATGGCCAGCACCATTGATAAAGTTAACGACCCGGTTTTTTTGACCGCCTTAGGTTTAGTCATCTGGGGAGACCAGGTTGCCGGCAGCCAGCGGCGTTCTTGGGGGAAACTGCCGGCGACTAAATTATTGAGCGGAGCAATCGGAAAAATAGGGGGGTGGTTCAAAAAATTAAAGCCATAACTTTAAGGGCTTGCTCCGTAGAATAGCGGAGCATTCCACGGGGCTTGCGTAAAAAAATATTTTATCCTAAGATACAGGTAGTCTATCTACAATTCATCAATAATTTTATGGCTCAAATTAAACCAGAAATAGAGACTTTTGCCAAAATTAAGGTCGTAGGCACCGGCGGCGGAGGGGGAGCGGCCGTTAATCGCATGATTGAGGCCGGCATTAGGGATGTTGAATTTATTGCCGTTAATACCGACATGCAAGCTCTGCAGCATAATAAGGCGCCGCATAAAATTCATATCGGCCGAGCGGTCACTAAAGGATTGGGCGCGGGCATGGATCCGGAGTTGGGTAAACTAGCCGCGGAAGAATCCCAAAACGAATTACGCGATGCCCTGAAAGGCGCGGATATGGTTTTTGTCACCTGTGGCTTAGGCGGCGGCACCGGCAGCGGCTCTTCGCCGGTAATCGCCGAGCTTGCCCGTGACACCGGCGCTTTAACGATTGCCATCGTCACCAAGCCTTTTTCTTTTGAAGGGGCGCAGCGCCGCAACATTGCCGAACGCTCTTTAGCCGAATTAACGGATAAAGTGGACGCCGTCATTACCATTCCTAACGATAAATTACTGCAGGTAATTGATAAAAAAACCTCGCTCTTGGACGCTTTTCGGATTGCGGATGAAATTTTACGCCAAGGGGTGCAAGGCATCTCCGAAATTATTACCGTCCCGGGGTTAATTAACGTAGACTTTGCCGACGTCCGCAGCATTATGAACAATGCCGGCTCTGCCCTGATGGGCATCGGCCAGGCGAGCGGAGAAAATAAGGCGATTGAGGCGGCTAAGATGGCCATCAACAGCCCCTTGCTGGAAATGTCCGTTGAGGGAGCGCGGGGAGTGTTGTTTACCATCGTCGGCGGCAAAGATCTTTCTATGTATGAAGTGAACGAAGCCGCTAAAGTCATTACTTCTTCTACGGACGAAGACGCGCGCATTATTTTTGGGGCGGTGATTGACGACCGGCTGAAAGACGAGATAAAAATAACCGTCATCGCCACTGGTTTTGAGCCGGCTCCCCATAAGTCATCCTCGGCTATTGACATCTCTAAAGACAGCAGCCCCTATGCGCCCAGCAGTTTTCTTAAAAGCAAAGCCGAAGAAAAAAACGAGGAGCGCATGAGTCAAGGGAGCAAAAAGAGCAGAGTGTCTCCGCTGAAAGCGGCGCAGGCCGAACCGGCTAAAAATAAAGAAAGGAGCGAAGAGGAAGAAGACGACGAATTAGGCATCCCGGCTTTTATCCGCAAGAAGATGATGTAGCGTTATCGCTTCGCGAGCCGCACCACAAATGCGGCACATCCGAATTAAATAATCAAAGTTGCGGCTGTTTAGCCGCAATTTTTTATTTTTTCCACATATCCACAAGCCCCGGTTGACGCCGGGATTTTTATTTTTCTGTGCATAAATTGACTTTTGCTATGATTAGCGTAATAACAATATATTGACTATCAATAAGTATATGATATACTATATATAGTATTAGTTAGTTTGCCGGTTATAAAGTTATAAAATTTAAAAGTAGTCAAAAAAAAGAGTATTTTACGCCTTAAGATTAAATTTTATGATTTTCTAACTCGTAACTTTATAATTTACTATGCGTTGTCCGGCTTGCAATGTCAGCGACACCAAAGTGCTTGACTCCCGCGTGGCGAGCGACGGGTTTTCCATTCGCCGCCGCCGGGAATGCTTAAAATGCGGCTTTCGCTTTTCTACCTACGAAGAGGTGGAAATACTTGATTTAACCATCGTCAAACGCGACGGCCGCAAAGAGTCTTACAGCCGGGAAAAATTAACCAACGGCTTAAAAAAGTCGCTGGAGAAACGCCCCATCACGGAAGAAAATTTTAAAAAATTAGTCAGCCGGATTGAGCGGGATTTGCAGCTGTTGCGCAAAAGTGAAATTACCAGCCAGCAAATAGGGCAAATCGTAATGAAGGAGCTGCGCAAAACGGATCAAGTAGCCTATATTCGTTACGCTTCCGTTTACGAATCATTTAAGGACGCGCAGACGTTTCATCGGGAACTGAATAAGTTGTTAAAAGAAAATAAATCCAAAAGAGCGGTAAAAATAAAGAAAAAATACTAACTTCTATTTTCAAAACAGCTAATTTCTAAATTGTCCCCATGCCGACCAAAAATCAAATTTCTCAAATTTTAAAACGTTCGGGCGAGATCGCCTCTTTTGATAAGACTAAAATTGTCAGCGCGCTGGCCAAAGCCGCCCAAGCGGTGGAAGAATACGATGCCGAGCTCGTGAACAAAATGGCCGACGAAGCGGTCGAACTGCTTAATAAGAAATTTCATGAGCGCTCTATTCCGGCGGTGGAAGAAATCCAAGACGCGGTGGAGGAAGTTTTAATCCGGAGCCGGCAAATAAAAACAGCCAAGGCCTATATTTTATACCGCGACCAGCATGCGCGCTTGCGCGAAATTAACGAACTGGTCAATTCCAGCGAACTGATGGAAAGCTACATTCAGCAGGTTGACTGGCGCGTTAAAGAGAATTCTAACATGAGCTATTCTTTGCAAGGCCTTAATAATCACATCGCCTCTAATATTTCCTCGCGTTACTGGATGAATAAAGTATACAGCACCCCCATCCGAGAAGCTTACAAAAACGGCGACATCCATATCCATGATTTGCAGCTTTTGTCCGCTTATTGCGCCGGCTGGGACCTGAAAGATTTGTTGGTGTACGGCTTTGGCGGAGTGACGGGCAAAGTAGAGTCAAAGCCGCCTAAGCATTTCCGGACGGCGCTCGGGCAAATAGTTAATTTTTTCTATACCTTGCAGGGGGAGGTGGCGGGCGCGGAAGCTTTCGCTAATTTTGACACCTATTTAGCCCCTTTCATCCGCTATGACAATTTAAATTATCAGGAGGTAAAACAGTGCCTGCAGGAGTTTTTATTTAACATGAACGTGCCGACGCGGGTGGGATTTCAAACTCCTTTTACTAACGTCACTTTAGATTTAGTGCCCACCGCCACCGTCGGCCAGGAAGCGGTTATTATTGGCGGCAAGGTGATGCCGGAAAAATATCAAGATTTTCAAACGGAAATCGACATGCTCAACATTGCTTTCGCGGAAGTGATGATGGAAGGCGACGCCAAAGGCAGAGTATTTACTTTTCCCATTCCGACTTATAACATCACGCGCGAATTTAACTGGGAAACGGTCGTGGCGGATAAAATTTTTGCCATGACCGCTAAATACGGCATTCCTTACTTTTCTAACTTTATCAATAGCGACATGAAGCCGGATGACGCGCGCTCGATGTGCTGCCGCCTGCGTTTAGACAACCGCGAGCTGCGCAAGCGGGGCGGGGGATTGTTTGGCGCTAATCCCCTGACCGGCTCGGTGGGAGTAGTAACCATTAACTTGCCGCGCATTGGCTATCTGTCTAAAACAAAAGCGGAATTCTTTAAGCGGCTTGGACATCTGATGCTTTTGGCTAAAGACAGTTTGGAAACTAAGCGGCGGGTGTTAGAAAGTTTAACGGACGGCGGCCTTTATCCGTATGCTCGCTATTATTTGCGGAGCATTAAAGAGCGTTTTGGCAATTATTGGCAGAATCATTTTTCCACCATCGGCGTTATCGGCATGAATGAAGCTCTGCTTAATTTTAGTGACATTAAAGACAGCATCGTCTCGCCCGCCGGCCACGCCTTTGCCAAAGAAATATTGATGTTTATGCGGGAGCGGCTGATGGATTATCAGAACGAAACCAACAGCCTTTACAACTTAGAAGCGACGCCGGCGGAAGGGACAACGCGGAGTTTAGCGCGTAAGGATAAAGACAAATATCCCGATATTATCGTCGCCAACGAAGAGGCCCTCCGGCGCGATCCCAATGTCGCCCCTTACTATACGAACTCCACCCACTTGCCGGTTAATTTCACTGACGACATTTTTACCGCCCTTGATTTACAGGACGAACTGCAGACTTGTTACACCGGCGGCACGGTTTTGCACGGCTTTATCGGTGAAGCGATGCCGTCGGCGAAAGCGGTCGGGGCGCTGGTGAAGCGCATCGCGGAAAATTATCACCTGCCTTACTTCACCATCACGCCGACATTCAGCATCTGTCCCAAGCACGGGTATTTGTCCGGCGAGCATTTTTACTGTCCCAAATGCGACGAGGAGATTGGGCAGGTTGAAGGGAAAAAAGACGCGCCCGTGGAAATTATGGCCGTGAGGCAGGAAGCTAAAGTAGAGTAGGTTCTTAGTTGTCATTCCCGCGTAGGCGGGAATCTAAAGAAAAGTAGACACGAGATTCCCGCTTTCGCGGGAATGACAAAATAATAAAGATATTTATTATAAATTATAAACATAACAGGAGGAGATATGAGTCCAATACAAACTAAGCGTCAAGAGTGCGAGGTTTATTCTCGGGTCGTCGGTTATCTGCGTCCGGTAAAGCAGTGGAACGACGCCAAACAGGCGGAATTTTCCGACCGTAAAACATACGACCGGGTTTTAAATTCAAATTAGTTTATTAATTATGGTTATTGGTGGCTTGCAGAAGCTGACGCTTCAGGATTACCCCGACCAGGTTGCCGCCATCATTTTTACGCAAGGGTGTAATTTTCGCTGTCACTTCTGCTACAATCCCCAGCTTGTCGTGCCCAACCGAGATGGCGCGGTAGAAAAAGGCCATTCTTCGCTAGACGAGAATGGTCTTTTTGGATGGTTGCGCTCCCGCCAAGGGAAATTAGACGCCGTCGTGATTAGCGGCGGCGAGCCCACTATTCATCCGGATTTGCCGGAATTTATCGGGCGGATTAAAAGGTTGGGATATTTAGTGAAATTGGATACCAACGGGACTAATCCGGAAATGCTAGCCCGTTTATTGCGCGAGCGTTTGCTTGATTATGTCGCGATGGATTTAAAAGCGCCGTTTGATAAGTACGAGTCGGTCGTGGGCGTAAAACTGGCGTTGAACAAGGTGGCAAAAAGTATTAAGATAATAATGGCGAGCGGTTTAGCGTATGAATTCCGCACCACGCTCGTGCCCGAACTGCATCCCGAGCAAGACATAGCCAAAATGGGCGAGTTAATCGCCGGAGCCGATAAATGGTATTTGCAGAAGTTTAGGTCCAACGTTGATTTAGTTAATCGTGAATTTAAAAATAAAGATTCTTACACTGACAAAGAAATGGAAAAGTTACGGCAAATTGCCGCTCGGTACGCGGCAGTTTGCGGCGTGCGGTAATTATCATTAACACAATTAACCACTTAAATTTATGAGTGACGATAAGCAGACGCTAGAAGATTTAATCAAACAAAATTTAGAATTGACTAAAGAATTACAACAACAGCTACACTCCGTCCGCCGGTATCTTTTTTGGCAAAGGCTGACCAGCATTTTTTATTTAATTATCATCATCGGGCCGATAATCATCGGTTTGATTTATTTGCCGCCCTTACTTAAGAATGCAGTCGCGCCTTATCAAGCGTTGTTGGGAGGCGATAAATCCGGCGGTCTGGACATAAATTCAATTTTAAATGGACTTAACAGATAAATCCAAACACTTTCGCCGCCGGGCATTAAACCCCAACACCAATTTTGGTGTAGGGGTAAACCCTGCGGGAAGATCCACACTTTCCATTCATCCCCCACACCAAAATTTGGTGTGGGGGTATTCTGGAAGGTGTATGGATAAAGTTTGGGATTTAACTAAAAAAATTCCTCGCGGCCGGCTAATAACTTACGGCGGCCTGGCGCGCGCTTTAGGCCGGTCTCGGGCGGCGCGAGCGGTTGGCAATGTCTTGAATAAAAACAGGGATTTTGTTAATATACCTTGCCACCGCGTAGTCCGCTCGGACGGCCAAGTGGGCGGATATGCGTTGGGAGAAAAAAAGAAGATAGAGAAGTTGAAGAGAGAAGGCATGAAAATAGAAAAGGGGAAAGTGGTGGATTTGGAAAAGTTTTTATACAATTTTTAATTTTTAAATAAATCTCAATTTTTAAATTCTAAACAACTAATTTTACAGCAGGACTTGTCTATTAGAGTTTAAAAATTAGACATTATTAAAAATTATAAAATTAAAAATTTTATTCTTATGCCAGACAATAAAAATCTAATCGTAACCGTCGTGGTTACCGCCGTCATACTTTCCTCAATTTTTGGCGCGGGAGCCGGATTTTTAGTCGTTTCCAACGGCGTCGTTTCCACCGGGCAAATACGAAATTTTTGGCAGAAGATTTTACCCGGCGGCAGTAACGGCGCGGAACAGCGCACCGTGCGGGTACGGGAAGAGTCCGCCGTGGTTGATGCCGTAGAAAAAGTTAATCCGGCGGTGGTAAGCATCATCATCACTAAAGATTTGCCGAAATTGGAACAATTTTACTATAATCCTTTCGGCGATGATCCGTTTTTCCGCGATTTTTTCGGCAATGACTTTTTAGTGCCGGGCACGCGCCAAAACGGCACGCAAAAACAAGAAGTTGGCGGCGGCACCGGTTTTATTATCTCCGCTGAAGGCCTGATCGTGACTAACAAGCATGTCGTAACGGACGAGCAGGCGGAATATACCGTATTGATGAACGACGAAAAAAAATATCCGGCCAAAGCGCTGGCGCGCGATCCCGTCAATGATTTAGCCATTTTAAAAATAGACGCTAAAGATTTGCCGACGGTAGAATTAGGCGACTCAAGCGATCTTAAGGTCGGCCAAAGCGTGATTGCCATCGGCAACGCTTTAGGAGAGTTTAGAAATACGGTTTCGGTGGGCGTAATTTCGGGGCTCGCGCGTTCCATCACCGCGGGCGGCGCGGGCGTATCGGAAGAGCTGACTAACATCATTCAGACAGACGCGGCGATTAATCCGGGCAATTCCGGCGGGCCGCTATTAAACATCGCCGGCCAAGTGATTGGCATCAATACCGCAGTCGCCCAAGGCGCGCAGGGCATTGGTTTTGCCATCCCCATCAATGAAGTAAAAAATTCCATTGAAACGGTGAAGCAGGAAGGTAAAATTGTCCGGCCGTGGCTCGGGGTGCGGTATGTAAGGTTAACCGAAGATATCGCCACTCAAAATAATTTAGCCATTACCGAGGGCGCGCTTGTTATCCGCGGCGAACAGCGCACGGATTTAGCGGTGATTCCCGGTTCCCCGGCGGATAAAGCAGGCATAGCGGAAAATGACATCATTTTGGAAGTTAACGGCGAAAAATTAACCGGCAAAAATATTTTAGCCAAAGAAGTGGGAAAGTATAAGCCGGGGCAGGAAATAACTTTAAAAGTTTGGCATAAGGGCGAAACCAAAGACGTGAAAGTGAGGCTGGGGGAGTATGGGAAGTAAGAAGTAAGAAGTAAGAAGTAAGAAGACTTCCCTTATCTGTCATTGCGAGGAGGAGTCAGCGACGACGAAGCAATCTCATGAAGATAGATATTAAGATGCTGGATATTTTTATGAGTGAGATAAAAATTTTAATTCAAGGTTACGCGCGGCCGGCTAAAGGCGGATATATCGCTTCGCCGACCACAACCTTAATTAAAGATTCGGGCAAACTTATTTTAGTTGACCCGGGCGCAAACGATAAGGCGCTGTTAAGGGAGTTGGCAAAAGAAAAACTAAAACCCGGGGACATTGACATTATTTTTTTGACTCACTACCATCCGGACCATATTTTAAACATCCGCTTGTTTCCGCAGGCGGATGTTTATGACGGCAACACGATTTACCGCGGCGACCGCGAGATATTTTACGACGGTAAAACCATCCCCGGCGCCGCCGTCAAAGTTATCGCCACGCCCGGGCACGCGCACGAGCACGCATCGCTGTTAGTTGAGACAAAAGAGGGGAAGTGCGCTATCGCGGGAGACGTTTTTTGGTGGGAAGACGGCCAAGAGCCGGCGCTGGACAAAAAGTCCTTACTGCGGTTGACAGACGAATTTGTAAAAGATAAAGTGGCTTTAAGAAAAAGCCGGCAGAAGTTATTGCAGTTGGCGGATTATATTATTCCGGGGCACGGCAAGAAGTTTCAAGTAACCCGCCGAAAGCCAGGAAGGCATTCAGACGGGCCCGCCTAGCTACAAAGTTGCTGGCGGGGAAGTAAGAAGTAAAATTTATTATACTATAATTTGCATATTCATAAGTGATTTGTAATTAGTAGTGGATGGAGAATTTACTCAAAAATTTAGAATCCTTGCGCGAACGGGTGAAAAAAACAGCCGAACTTTTGCGTTTGGAAGGAATGCGCAGCGAGTTGCAAGGGCTGGAGCGGCAGATGCAGGAGCCGCAATTTTGGCAGGATCAAAATAAAGCAAAGCAAGTTAGCCGGCAGGCGGCGGAACTGCGCGAGGAGATAAAAAAATGGGACGATTTAGGAAAAAAAATCAGGGATTTAGAGGCGTTAGTCGCGGTCGCGCAAAAAGAGGAGAAAACCGGCACCAAACTTGACGATACTTTGGTGTCTGAACTTGTCGGCAGATTTAAAGAATTAGAAGGGGAATTTGACAAACTCGAATTCCTTGTTTTATTTAATGATAAATACGACGTTAGTAACGCTGTTTTAACCATTCATGCCGGCACCGGCGGAACGGACGCGCAGGATTGGGCGCAGATGCTGGAGCGAATGTATTTACGATTTTGCGAGAGTAAGAAGTGGAGCGCGGAGGCGCTGGAGCGCAGCGTGGGCGGCGAGGCGGGCATTAAAAGCGTGACGCTGAAAATAACCGGACGCTGGGCGTACGGATATTTGAAATCGGAGGCGGGCGTGCACCGGTTGGTGCGCATCTCGCCCTTTGACGCGGAGAAAATGAGGCATACCTCGTTTGCGCTGGTAGAGGCAGTGCCAGAATTGCCGGCCACGGCGGCCGTAGAAATTAAAGACGAGGATTTGCGCGTCGATGTCTATCGCTCTTCCGGAGCCGGCGGCCAAAGCGTCAATACGACCGACAGCGCGGTGCGGATCGTGCATGCGCCGACGGGCATTACGGTCACTTGCCAAAACGAACGCTCCCAGCAGCAGAATAAAGAAACGGCGCTGAAAATTTTAAAAGCAAAATTATTTCAACTGGAAGAACAAAAACATTTCGCCGCAGAAGCGGCGTTACGGGGTGAAACGCTCGCGCCCGAATGGGGCAATCAAGCGCGCTCTTATGTTATGCAGCCCTATAAAATGGTTAAAGACCATCGCACTGATTACGAAACGCAAGGCGTGGAAAGCGTGTTGGACGGAAAGTTAGAGGAGTTTATGGAAAGCTATTTGAGATGGCGAAAACGCACAACGCACAACGCCTGACGCAGGTAACAAGTATTTTTGTTAAACATGAACAACGGAGTTAGTACTACTGTTGACCGAAAAAATGTGCTATAATAAAAAGTGTTAATTATGCTCAAAATAAGAAAGGGGGTGAGTATATGCAAAAAATGAATGGTTTAGACTGGGTCGCCGTTATTTTAGTAATTATCGGCGGCATCAACTGGGGGCTAATCGGCCTGTTTAATTTTGATTTAGTCGCGGCAATTTTTGGCTCAATGTCAGCTTTATCAAAAATTATTTACGATTTAGTCGGTTTGGGGGCGCTCTATATGATTTACGGGGCAGTGAAGATGAATAAGTAAGATAATTTTTGTCGCCAATAAAAATTTAGTTTCATCAAAAACTTCGGCATAGACGATGTTGAAGTTTTTGATTATATTATTTAAGCGTAAATTTTTGGCCGAGAGGAAGATAAGATCGTTAACTAAGAGCAGATTCCATGCGCGCTAACTTTTCGCGAGCAAAATTATTTTTATACGGTTGCGTATCTTTTATCGTCGGCATCGCCAGCGCTTCGTTTTCAGGAGGGGTATTTGTAGCCGATGGTTTGTGGTTTTTTGGTTTAGCGGTTGGCTGCGCGGTTACTATAATTTTATGGCGTCTGTTTGATAATCAGGCCGGCAAAACGGCCTTTTTTTTATTTTGCCTGTTATTTTTTCTCCTCGGCTTCTGGCGTTATGGCATCAGCTTGCCGGTAAGCGGCCCGGATAAAATTTGGTTTTACAACGGGCGGGAGGCGGAGTTTATCGGGGTGGTGAACCGGGAGTTAGACACGCGGCAAAATAGCGTGAAACTGACGGTGGGGGCACGGTACATCGGGACGGAACGCGAGCCGTCCCTGCCCATAAGCGGTAACGTTTTAATTACGACGAAATTATATCCGCGCTATAATTACGGCGATATCTTGAAAATCAAATGTCAATTAAAGCAGCCGGAACCAATTGACGATTTTTATTATGACCGATATTTGGCGGTGCAAAATATTTATTCATTATGTTATAACCCGCAAATTGAAATTTTTAAGGGAGAGGCGAGGCGCGCTTCGCCTCTCCTGAACGCAATTTATTCGGCGATTTTAAAATTAAAATCCCAACTGGCGGGCGCGATGGCCGCCGGTTTGCCGGAGCCGGCCAATTCACTGTTACAGGGCATGATTTTAAATAACCGGGGAGAGTTGCCGGAAGAATTGAAACAATCTTTTTCCCAAGCCGGCATTACGCATATTATCGCGATTTCCGGGATGAACATCGCCATTATTTCGGTTATCGTCATTAATCTTTTAATCATAATCGGCGTTTCCCGCCGCTTCGCCTTACTTTTATCCGCCGGAGCATTGCTTATTTATTTAGGTTTAATTGGTTTGCCGGCGTCAGCGGTGCGCGCCGGCATTATGGCTTTTATCGCCATGCTGGCGGTATTTTTAGGGCGGTTGCATAAATTAACCAACGCTTTGGTATTAGCGGCGGCGCTGATGTTGATAATAAACCCTAAAATGCTGCGTGATGACGTCGGCTTTCAATTATCGTTCTTGGCGCTATTAAGCATCATTTACGTTTACCCGATTTTTAAAGATTGGTTTGAAAAAATCATTAAGGCGGAGAAGCGCTGGCAAGCGCCTTTGCTAAAGGGCGTAATTGACGTTATCATACTAACTCTAGCCGCCCAAGTTTTAACTTTGCCGGTCATTGCTTTAAATTTTCATCAGGTTTCCGTTGTCGCCCCGCTCGTGAATGTATCGGTATTGTTTTTATTGCCTTTTATCATGGTCAGCGGTTTAATCGCGCCCCTCATCAGTTTATTGTTGCCGTCGCTTGCCTGGCTTTGGTTTACGCCGACTTATCTTACGCTGGCGTATATGATTTGGGTAGCGCAAACGGCGGTGCGCTTGCCGCTCGCTTACTTAGAGGTTGAATATGTTTGGGCCGGCTGGATAATACTATTTTATGTTTTAGCCAGCGGGGGGATCTGGTGGTATAATAAACAAAAGAGGGGGTGAGATTATGCTTAATGAGAAAGGGCTAGGGCTCGCCATTGGCGTCATTACCGCCGCTTATATTTTTTTAATGGGCCTCGCGGCCGCTTGGTTTGGCTGGGGCGTGGATGCGGTTAATTTAATCGCCACTTACTACCAAGGGTATGGAGCAAGTTTTGTCGGCGCTATTGTCGGCGCGGTCTGGGGGTTTGTGGACGGATTTATCTGCGGTTGGCTGATCGCTTGGCTGTATAATAAATTTAGTAAGTGACGCGTAACTCATATCACATAACCTACCGGCAGGCAGGCGCATAACGCCTGACAAGTAACGCATAACACAATAAAACGCGCAGTTTTTTGTTACGGGTTACGGTGTTATGTGTTGCGTGAAGTGAACCATGATTTTTAATAAGCAAATCGCTGTTATATTTTTAACAATTGCCGTTGCTGCCAGTTTAACGCTGGCTGTTTTTTTATATTTTTATCAACCGCCCCAGCGATTGACAGTCAATTTTTTAGACGTCGGGCAGGGAGACGGCAGTTTTATTCAAACGCCCTTTGGCCAAAACATCATCATTGACGGCGGCGACGGCCAGAAAATTTTGCCTGAACTGGGGCGAGTGTTGCCGTTTTATGACCGCACCATTGACCTGATGATTTTAACCCATCCGCACGAAGACCACATCGGCGGCTTAGTAAAAATATTAGGTCGCTACCGCGTGCAAAAAATTTTAGCTACCGGCGTAGTACATAACACGCCGACGTATTTAGCGTGGCTGGAAGCAGTTAAGCGGAAAAACATTCCGCTCGTAATTATTGACCGGCGGCAAGAAATTAATTTAGGGCCGGATTTAAAAATGGAGATTTTATGGCCGCAAGCGAGTTTATTAAATCAAGAGATTGATAATTTAAACGACAGTTCAATCGTTTTAGAATTAATTTATCAAGAGCAAAAATTTTTGTTTATGGGCGACGCCGAAAACGTCCTCACCCCGGGCCTCTCCCAAGGGGAGAGGAGGTTATCAGAGGCGGATGTTTTAAAGGTGGCGCATCACGGCAGCGATGATGCCACATCAGAAGAATTTTTACAAATAGTTAAACCAAAGACGGCGGTTATTTCGGTAGGCAAAGACAATGCCTTTGGCCATCCTTCTTTACGTGCCATCAAGCGTTTAGAAAAACTGGGCGCAAAAATTTACCGGACTGACAATAACGGCTGGGTAAAAATTATCAGTGACGGCGCTAACTTAAGCATTGAAACGGCAAAGTAATTCCCGCAAAATTTGACAACTACCTTTTACTATGGTATATAGATATTTATATAAAGTCGTTCATTTTATTTAGGATTTAAGAGCATATTTGCTCTACATAATATAATTACGCGAAAGAGGAGGCACACGATGAAAGAGGGGGCAGTTACGATGAAAAATGTAGACATAGTTCGTCGTTTAGTGGAGGGCGGAAGCGTCCCGACCGTAGAAATAAATAAGCGGTTAGACATTTTATGCCGGGGTCTCTTGGAGAAGCAAACCAAAGGCGCTCCTCAAGTTATCGTGATGAATTACGGGGACCCCAAGATGCCTTTGCGGGGCGGGCAGGCCCTTGACCATCACTGCAAGTCGATGGTCGCGAAAATGAAAATGCACATTCAAGAGTTGGATGTGCCGGTAATCGCCGATATTATTGAAATAATGATTTTGCTCGTTTATCGCGAGCAGCACAAAGTCATTAATTTCCAAACTATCCAGTCGCGATTACAGGGATGCCAAAAAGCGCAAGCCGCCTGGCAGATGGCTTGTGGAATGTAGGTGTTGTATTAATTTAGGAGGATAAGGAGGTACAACTGGGGGAGAACAAATAAAAAATCAACAGGGGCCCCTGCGATTTTCCTCGCAGGATTTCGGTGAGGGCAATGGTAGGCAAGCCGACAATGGTCGGCCTGCCAAAGAAATTGGGAGAAATAAGCATGACAAGCCAAAACAACGGCCAGAGAGGGCATGGCCAAAATGGAAGTGAAATGAAGGAGTGCAGGTGCGGCGGTACAACTCTGTTTACCTGCAAAGGGAAGTTGCAGGTAAGTGAAGTGGTAGTACACGGCATCTGTCAAGATTGCCGTGAGCATACGATTCGTTCTTTGGCCGAGAAACTTGGCCTGCGCATTCAATTCCGGAATGGCCAAGTTGAGGGCAAAGAACAGATATTAGGCGTCGCCGGGGGGTTTCTCCAGAGTAATCAAGGAGAAAAACTCGCCAATATTCAAATCCTTTATTTGTTGGTTTTTGAGAAGGATATGGATATGTCAGAAGTACGGCGGATTATCAACGATGTGCAGGGGATGCATCTGGATATTACCATATGCCTCCAGATGGCAGCGAGAATCTTCGAAAAAGCGGTGAGGTTCGTGCGGAAGCGGGCAACCGTCGCTGCTTAAGTCGTTATTTGTTTAAGACCATCACGGGATTCATTGGAAATGGGTCCCGTTATTTTTTTGAAACAAACTTACTATCTTTAATATAAAACCGCCAGAGTTTATTTTTATATTCACCGGCGTAATCAACGCCAACGCGCTTTGCTCTGACAATCTGCGCCGGCGGTATTTTTTTTCCAGCTTCAACCCATAATTCATGCTTTTTCGTAAAAACAGGAATATTATTTAGAGATTTATTAATTTGTAAAAATTTAGTTAGTTTGGCCGGACCGTTTACCCTCACCCCTCCTCCACCCCAGCCCTCCTCCCGCTGCGTTCCTCGCAGGAGGAGGGAGCTATGGTAAAACTTTTTGCTATAGTTCCCCTCTGCCCGCTCCGGCGGGAGAGGGGCCGGGGGAGAGGGTGGAGGGGGTTCTACCGCCCGTATCAAAACCGCCGCCGGATAATTTTTCCGCTCGGTAACGATATTCAGCATGTAATGCATGCCGTAAGTGAAATAAACATAAGCGTAGCCGGGCGGACCGAACATTACCGCGTTACGCGGGGTTTTGCCGCGGCTTGCGTGCGAGGCTAAATCTTTAAAACCAACATAAGCTTCTATCTCTGATATTTTACAGCGAATTATTTTGTCGCCTAGTTTCCGACACAAAACAGCCCCCAATAAATTGCGGGCGACTTGAAGGGTGGGGCGGTCGTAGAAGGATTGGGGTAAAAGCATAAAATTATCGCCCGGTGATGTATTTCACCAGCTCTCCCACATTGTTAATTTTTACCAACTCCAATTTAGCTTCCGCGTTAACTGGCGGAATAATCGCTTTGTTGAACCCTAATTTCGCCGCTTCCGCCAGCCGTTGTTCAAGCTTATGGACTGAACGCACTTCGCCGCCTAAGCCGACTTCGCCCAAAATAATCGTTTTAGCGTCTATAACTTGGTTTAAGAGACTGGAAACAATGGCGGCGCAAACCGCTAAATCCAAAGCCGTTTCGGTTATTCTAAGCCCGCCGACAATATTGATATGCACGTCTTGCGCCATTAAGTTAACGCCGGCGCGTTTGGTTAAAACGGCGATTAAAATCTGCAGGCGGTTTAAGTCAAAACCGGCGGATTTGCGCTGGGGATAGCCAAAAACAGTTTTAGTCGCGAGCGCCTGCACTTCTACCAAAAACGGCCGCGTGCCTTCCATCACGCAGGACACCGCATTGCCGGTCTGCGCGTTAGCGCGCTCATCTAAAAATACGCCGGCAGAATTAATTATTTCTTTAAAGCCCAGGCCGGTCATTTCAAACAAACCGATTTCGTCCGTTGAACCAAAGCGGTTTTTAACGGTGCGCAAAATACGGAAGTCTTTATTTTTTTGCTGTTCCAGATAAATAACGGTGTCTACCAAATGTTCCAGCGTCTTTGGCCCGGCGAGCAGCCCGTCTTTAGTAATATGGCCGGTGATAAAAATGGCGACATTATTTTCTTTGGCAATTTGCAACAGTTTGGCGGCGCAGGCGCGGATTTGGTTGACGCTGCCGGTTTCGGCTGGCGCGTCGGAGGAATACGCCGTTTGGATTGAATCAATAATCACAAGCGGCGGTTTCATTTTCAAAATGGCGCTGATTATTTTTTCCGCATTGGTTTCCGCGGAAAATTGTAAACGGCTGTTTAGCTGGAGGCGTATAAGCCGCGATTTTATCTGGGCGGCTGACTCCTCGCCGCTGACATACAGCGCGCCCGAGACGCTTGCCGCTACCTGCAGCATCAAAGTTGATTTGCCAATGCCCGGCTCGCCGCCAACTAAAACTAAACTGCCCGGCACAATGCCTCCGCCTAAAACGCGGTCAAACTCGGAAATGCCGGTAGTAAGTCGTTCCAACTTTTCTGCCGCCATACTTTCTAAGTCGGTAGTTTGGGCAGGCGTAACTTGCAAGTTCGTTGGCGTTTGTTCTTTTTTGTCAATCGTTTCTTCTTGCATTGTGCCCCAAGCGCCGCAGTCTAAACAGCGCCCTGACCATTTTGGAGATTGGGCGCCGCAGCGAGTACAGGCATAAATTGTCGTTAGCTTTGGCATATTATTATGGTAGTTGTCCGCTCGCCATAATATTAGCATTAGTGTCGGAACGCTGCCTAACTTGTCCGGCGTATGTGCTGTCTCTTATTTCCGCTCCGGCTTGGACCCAATTTTGTTGATTAATTGCTTCAAACATTCTGCTAAAGCTAGCTAACCCCCCTCTACCCATATTAAAAGCCATATCAGTTAACACTCCCTGTCGCGCCGGGGTAAGAGTATTAAAGTCTATGCCATAATCCCTAATAGATACTGATCGAGCGGTTCGCATAGCTATAGTGTAATCATCATTAAAGAAATTTTCTGCCTGCTCTTGAGTAATAGTAGTATAATTTTCATTAGCACCTAATCTATGACCATAGCCAATAGTTAGGTTACCAAGCGAATCCGGGTACGGATATAATCCTATCCCTTCATAAGCTTTAGTCAAACTGCGGTTATCTTGAACGCCAGTTAAATTAAGAGGATCACCGCTGCGCGTTAAATTATTAGTAGCGTTATTTGTGCCCGTACTCTTAATAGAAGGTATATTTAGCGGCTGAAAAATCCTCAAATCCGGATTAACGACATACAAAATCATATACGATGATAAAGCTAAAATCAAGCCGGTCAAAGAAGCTTTAATCCATTCTTTGGCTTCGGTAACTTGGCCGGTATTGCCGCCGGCGGTTAACCACAGCAGGCCGCCGAACATTAAAACTACGGCCGCTAAAATGCCGACGATGCCGATGGCATATTGGTAGATTGCTTTGATGTAAAGCCCCAGCCAGTTGCCGCTGTTGTTCGCGGTCCAGCTGGATAAATCTAAAGTGGGAATATTAATCTGCAGTTGCGGCGGCGTTAAGCCGGTTTCTGTCGCCCAAGCAAAATTGGCGAAAGAAAAAAAAAGAGCGGATGTGAAAATAAAAATTATAACGGTTTTTAATAAGTTGGACATTAGTTTAAAAATTTTATTTTTTCAGCTCTTCCTCTACCGCCTGCTTTAACTCCTCATGAGTTACCTTGCCCATAATCTCTTGTTTATTAACATATACCGTTGGGATGCCGTTGATGCGCAGGGCGTTGGCTTCTTTGATGTTGTCGTCAATTAAAGCAGCGGCGGCGCCGTTAGTTAAGCATTGCTCAAACTGCGGCTGGTTTAATTTAAGCTCGCGGGCAAGCGAGTTAAACAAAACTTGGCTCAAGTTGTTGTAATTTTGATAAAGCAAATTACTCATCTCCCAAAATTTATTCTGCGCCTGCGCGCATCGTCCGGCAACCGCCGCCTGATACGATTTATATTGTTTATCAGCCGCCGGGAAATCTTTGTGCGTCAGTTTTACCTTATCCGGAAATTGCTCCCGCACCGCGCGCGCGTCCGCTACGGTTTGGCCGCAGTACCAGCAGGTAAAATCGGTATAAACAACGATATTCACCGGCGCGTCGCTCGCGCCCATACTTGGGTCAAGGCCGGTAATGATCGGCCCGGTAATCATTTTGTCTAAAGTAGGAACGGCCGTGAGCAGGGGGTCGATGTCGTTAAAATTTTTGTTGAAATAAAAACTGCCGGCATCCGTTCGTTGGTCATTTTTGCTCGCGCCAAAAGTTAGAGGATAGACGATAAAGAGAAAGATGACGAATAGCAAGAGTGAGATGAGAGATAGAGAGATGAATGTTATTTGGAAAGAGCCAGGTTTTTTTGGCATATTTTTATTTAAGTCTCATTTTATGTATATTGCCGGTTGAGCCGTCGGTAAAATAAAGCTGCCTTTCGTCCGCAGAAACAATTATCGTTTGGATGTCGTATGCGCCGTCTGGCACGGCGGCTAGAGAATAAGAGCCGGTAGTCAAATCAATTTTATAGATGCTGTCAGCCGTGTTTTGCGCGAGTTCCGGGAACAGGCCCGCTCCTTCCGGTAAATTAACAGGCACGGCGCAATAAGCAACGGTTTCGTTTGAGAAAGCGCATTTATCAGCCCAAGTTTGGATTCCTAAACTTTGGCGGTTAGCGCCGATATTTTCGCCTTGAGCGTCCACCACCCATAAACTCGGGTTTAAATTAGTGGCGTCGCTATAAACGCTATAGAGCAGGCGGCTGCCAGAAGGAGTCCATTTAAATTCCGGTCCGCGGCCCTCAATGGTCGTTGATTTGAAATTTTCGTCGTTTTGGCCAATGAAATATAACCGTTGGCGGTTGAAGTCAATGCTTTCCGTAAATAAAGCTACCGAGAGATTATTCGGCGACCAGGAAGAATACGCCGCGGGGTAGTTGGCTCCTAAATTTTCAATCGCGCGGGCTTGCGAGCCGTCTTCATTGGCGGTAATCAGCCAGTTATTTTCCGGGTTGAGCCCGATGCTTTTAGCCACTATTTGCGTGCTTTGGGGAGAAAAGTCAAAGTCCTGCCAATGTTTGGGCAAAGTCAGCTGTTGCCCGGTTTGGAAATTATATAAAATGTTGGCTCCGTCCGGGTACTCCATCACCACCTTTTGTTTATTGGCGGCCCAACTGACGCGCGCCACGTTAAAGAATTTTTTGTCGCTTAAGGCGGTTGCTTGCCCGGCGCCGTTTAAGCGGTAAAATTGGCCGTCATTACGACTATAAAAATAAATATCCGCGCCGTTATCACTAAGAGTGGAAGCGAAACTTGACACTGAACTAAGCAGAGTCGTCTGCGTTAAGCCGCCTTGGGCGACGACGGCCGCTTCTTGGCCCAAGGATTGGGGAGTTTCGGACGGCGCCGCTTTTTCTCCGCTCGGCAGTTTTCCGGTCCCCGCATCAGCGCCGACGGCTCCGGAAGCGCCAACTTTAGCGCTAGGCAGCTGCGCCAGCGATGAAGCGGCCGGCGGCGTCTCCGTAGTAACGGCGGGCAGAGTTGACTTAAAAAATAAAGCGTAAATAAGATAGCCGATGAATAAACACCCCAGTAAAAATCCGACTATCAGAATAATTTTTTTATAATTTATTACCATAAAACATAAAACCAATTTTTGGCTTTGAGAATAGTTGCATCACTACCGCCAAATATGTTAAAATAAATATAATTACCTTATGTTGATAACCGCTCGCGGAGGCTTAGCTGTAATTTATTATAAACTATACCGGAGTTATTAGCAAAATTGAATTATGTTTAAAAATATTTTTAAAAATCCGCAGAGCTATTTAGGAGTGGACATCGGAAAAACTAGCGTCAAAATCGTAGAGATTAGAAAGATTAAAGGGCAGGCGACGTTAGTGAACTACGGCTACAGCGAAGAAGCCAGTGATTTCTCGGCAAAAAATTTGTCTATTGATACCGCCAAAGCCGCTCGCTTAATTACCGAAATATGCAGCCGCTCTAATATAAAAAATAATAATGCCGTGGCGGCGTTGCCTAGTTTTTCGGTATTTTCTTCGGTTTTAAGTTTAAACCATATTGATAAAAAAGATTTAGCGGCGGCGGTGATGGGGGAGGCGAAGAAAGTGATGCCGCTTGATTTAGAAGAGATGATTTTGGACTGGAAAGTTTTAGCCGAGACTCCGTCCGCAGCCGAGCAGACTCCCGCAGTATCGCGGGACGAGGCGGACGGCCAAACCAACGGCAACACCAAAGTCTTATTAACCGGTGCGCCTAAATCATTAGTCAAAAAATACGTCGCTATTTTTAAAGAGGCGAAAATAAACTTATTAAGTTTAGAAACGGAAATATTTTCCCTCATCCGCTCTTTAGTGGGGATAGACGGCTCAGTCGTCGCCTTAGTTGATTTAGGGGCGGTGAATACGGACATCGCCATTATTGCCAATGGTTTGCCGATGTTCAGCCGCAGTTTAAATTCCGGCGGCATTATGGTCACTAAAGCAATTAGCGACAGCTTAAAGGTGGATTTTAAGCGAGCCGAACAATTTAAGTTGGATTTAGGCTCATCCCTTAACGACCAGGCGGCCACTCCACTGCCGGCTATCATCACCAATACGATTGCGCCGATAGTTAATGAAATAAAATATTCGCTGAATTTATTTCAGCAAGAAAATAACAAGCAGATTGAAAAAGTAATACTGGCCGGCGGGGGCGCGAACTTACCACGCATTGACAATTATTTAAGCACTATTTTAGATACCAAAGTTATTATTGGCGACCCGTTTGCGCGGCTGTCTTACCCCCTGGATTTGAAGCCGGCTTTAGATGAAATGGGCACGAAGATGGCGATTGCGGTCGGGCTGGCGTTAAGGGAAACCATCTAAAAATTCGTTTGGTTTTACGGACTTTAAGGATTTTAGACTTTTAACTAAAACATCCCCATGTCTACCGACATTAATTTTCTCCCCCCCGAGGAGCGGCCAAAAAGAAAGCAGACCGTAAAGAAAGAAAGAGAAGCGGTGGAGCTTTCTCATCCGGCGGCGGCGCCCGGCGCGAGCCAAACTTTCCCGGCCGCCCCCAAAGACGCCGTTTCGTTCGCCAGAAAAGCAGCGAGCAGGTTGTTTAAGCTGTTTAAAAAAAGCGAGGGAGCGGATGGCGCTGATTTCGCGGCGGTTACTGACGCCGCTCCTTTGAGCCGAAGCAATCTTAATATGCAGGCGGCGAGAGCAAGCTTGCTGAAACACATCAAGGGTATTGGCGGCGGCGGTAATGTCCGAGCCGAACCTAAAAGCGAGGGGCCGGCAAGCGAGGCCATGAGTAAAATAACCAAAGCAGCCGACGGTTTAACCGCTGGGTTCAATTTAAGCAGCGAGCGTTTGAACCGCGAGCCGGCGGCTAAAGAAAAACATCCTTGGTTAAGTTTAATGCAAAAATTAAAGCGGCCGGCGGCTAAAAAATTAGTCCGATCGGCGCCGCCCGACGAGACGTTTACCGCTCCCGTATCGGCGCCGCCCCTTGTCGTTCCGGCAGCGTCTAAAAACGAACCCCGGCTGACGGCGGAGTTAAAAGAGGAAGTTAAGAGCAGCCCAGACGTCTTGAGAACGAATTTAATCAAAGGGCAAGGGCTGACTTTTTTCAATTGGCGGCGGGCGGCGAAGATTAACGCGGCGGTTATTATTTTAGCCGTCTTGATTACCGGCGGCGCCTGGGGGATGCTTTGGTTGCTAAGCAAGCAAGATACGCTATCCTCGCCAGTCAGCCAGCGTATTTCCGCTCAAGAGGCGGAGTTAAAGCGATTAAGGGCGGCGGTAGCGGAGCTGAACCGACTGCGGCAGCGGGTGGTCGCGGCAAAAGACATTTTAAACAGCCATGTTTATTGGACTAATTTTTTTAATTATTTGGAAAATAATACTTTACCCGGAATTTATTACGATAAGTTTGAAGGCGAATTAACCGGCGAATATGTTTTACCGGCTAAAGCCCGGAATTTTAAAGATTTTAGCGCGCAGCTGAAAGTTTGGCAGGAAGAGCAATCTTATGCCCTCTCCGCTAAAACCGGCGGAGCGATTATTAAGAAAGAAACGCAAACGATAGGAGAAATAAAGAGCGAACAAGAGGTAATTTCTTTTGAAGTTAATTTAAAAGTTAAGCCGGAAATTTTTCAGGCTAAAGAGTAATATTTATGGAAAAGCAGCCGCTCCCACGATCAAAAACAACCGCGACGATTGACGACCGAACCGCCGAGCAAACCAGCCGCCTCTTGGTAATATGGCAGCGTTATTTTTATCATCTTATTATTATTGAGTTGATAATAATTTTTGGGGCCGGTTATTGGTTCTTATTGAAGCCAAACGTTAAAGCCGTCTTTAGCAGCCGGGCAGAAATTAGTTTGCAAGATAAAGCCCAACAGGAAACAATCGCCGAACTTAACGCGCAAATTAAGGAGCTGGGGCAAATAAAAGAAGGTTACGTTAATCTTAGCCCGGCCGACAGGGAAAGAATCGGGCAAATGTTGCCGGCTAAAAGCGAAGAAAGGGATTTAGTAACGCAAATTAATAAAATTGTGGCGGCTAACGGGATGTTGCTGAAATCCATCAGTTTAGAAGATGAAAGCGGCCTTAGCGGAGCAGGCAAAGGCAGAGGCCTTACCGAGAGCGGAGCAGGCAATAATCAAGGGGCGGCTCTGCCCGCGCCAAGCGCCAAGGCGGAAGCGGTAAAGGTTGATTTTGAAGTCAGCGGAGTAAGTTACCCCGCTTTGAAAAGCTTGTTAGCCGGCTTAGAAAATAATTTGCGCTTAATTGACGCGCAGGCCGTCAAGTACTCTCCGCCAGAGGAAAGCGCGATTTTAGTTGTCAAAGCTTATTATCAAACGGACGGCCTTGCCAGTACGGTCGATTTGGGAGGAGAGGACGTCCGCCGCGAGCTTGATTTTATCACTAGCGATAAATGGAGAAATTTGCGCAGCAACGCCGAGGCGATTGAAATTCAAACTAGAGGCAATAAGAATCCTTTTTAGTAAAGAAAATTGACTTTGGTATGGCCAACAACAGTAAACAAGACATTTTAGACGTTTTATTAGCGGATAAAGTTATCAGCGCGGAGCGGCTGGCGGAATTAAAAAAGATCGCCCAAGCCCGGGGCTCAAACATTGAAGAAGTTTTGATTAAGGAAAAGGTTATTGACGCCGAAAAATTAGCGGCGAGCAAAGCGAAAATTTGGGGGATAGGGTACATTAATTTGGCGGACAAAAGCATTCTCAAAGACGTTTTAAACGTCATTTCTTTTCCGGTAGCGCAGAATTATCAAGTCATTTGTTTTAATAAAGCGGCTAACCAAATTGACGTCGGCATCCTGGATTACGGCAACTTGAAAGCCATTGAAGCGGTTAATTTTTTAGCGGCGGAATCAGGCTATCAGGCTAAGTACTACGTCATTTCCCCGGAAAGTTTTAACAAGGCCATTAATTTATACCAAACGATTGCGGAAGAGGTGGAAGTCGCTTTAAAAGCGCGGGCGGAAGAAGCGGAAGAAAAAAGAGAAGCGGCCGGGATGGACAAAGAGGAAAAAACGGAAGGCGTCATCAAAGCCGCGCCTATTTCTAAAATCGTTTCGGTTATTTTAAAACACGCGGTGGAAGGCAAAGCCTCCGACATCCACATTGAGCCGTATAAAAACGAAAGCCGGATCCGCTATCGCATCGACGGCATTTTACATACTTCTTTGGTGTTGCCGGTCAGCGTGCACAACTCCATCGTCGCTAGGGTTAAAGTGCTGGCTAATTTAAAGTTAGACGAAACGAGAATCCCTCAAGACGGCCGCATCCGCTTAGGTTTTGACAATAAAAGGATTGATTTTCGCGTTTCCATTTTGCCGCTCATTGAAACCGAAAAAGTGGTGATGAGAATACTGGATGTCAGCAAAGGGGCGCCTACTTTAGAGGATTTAGGCTATGAGGGGAGAAATTTAGAGGTAATTAACAAAAACATCCAAAGAAGCGACGGCTTGTTTTTAGTTACCGGCCCGACCGGCAGCGGCAAATCAACCACCTTGTTTGCGGCCATGAGCATCTTAAACGAAGAGGGAGTGAACATTTCAACCTTAGAAGACCCGGTGGAATATTATTTGGACGGGGCTAACCAATCGCAGATTAGGGGAGAGGTGGGTTTTACTTTTGCCACCGGGTTGCGCGCCCTGCTGCGCCAAGACCCGGATATTATCATGGTCGGCGAGATCCGCGATAATGAAACGGCGGAATTGGCCATTCACGCCGCTTTGACCGGGCATATGGTGCTGTCAACCTTGCACACTAACGACGCCATCGGCACTATTCCGCGCTTAATCGACATGAAAGTGGAGCCGTTCTTGTTGGCCTCGACCTTAAACGGAATTTTAGCGCAGCGGCTGGTGCGCCGCATTTGCAATTTTTGTAAAATCAAGGAAGAAATAAGCCAGGACGTGCGCGACGACATCGCGGAGGAAATAAAAAAAATTTACGACGTGGTTGACGATAAAATTAAAAAATTATTTGAGGCCACTATTTTAAGCTCGGGGTCAACCAGCCGGCAGCTGCATAAAGGCAAGGGGTGCGCCCGTTGCGGCAACACCGGTTACCAAGGCAGAATTTCCATCGCCGAGGTGCTGGACGTCAACGATGAGATAAAAAGCCAGATCGCTAACAGCCAGGGACTAAACTATAAATCGGAAGTTTTGAAAAAGCAGAAGTTTATCACCGTTAAGCAGGACGGAATCATTAGGGCCTTACAAGGCATTACGAGCATAGAAGAGGTGTTGCGGGTGATGAGCGACTAGAACTATAATGCTAATCCGCTAATAAATACTAATCAACGAATTGCTAATTATAAATTATTCGCGATTAGTAGATTGGTATTTATTCGTAGATTAGCATAACATTATACGCGTATGGCTAAACAACTAAAAATACTATTAGTGGAGGATGATAATTTTTTGCTTAACATGTACGCCGATAAATTTCGCGTCGAGGGCTTTGAGGTTTTTATCGCCGACAACGGCGCTGCCGGGTTGAAATTAGCGAAAGAAAAAGCGCCGGATTTGATTTTATTAGACGTGCTGTTGCCGAAAATGAGCGGGTTTGAAGTGCTGCAAGAGCTTAATAAAGACCAGCGCTCCAAAAATATCCCGGTTATTTTATTGACTAACTTAAGCCAGAAAGAAGAGGTAACCAAGGGCCTGGAATTGGGAGCTAAAGATTTTTTGATTAAAGCGCACTTTATGCCGCAGGAGGTGGTAGCTAAAGTAAAATCAGTGTTGAAAATATAACCCGGTTTTTTATGGAAGTTTATAACATCTTATTCAATCGTTTACTGGCGGAAACGGCCAAACAACAGGCGTCAGAACTGCATTTGTCAGTCGGCAGTATTCCGGTAATTCGTAAAGACGGCCGTTTACTGAAACTAGCCGAAGAAAAACTTATTGAACAGGAGCTGCTGGCGCAGATGGTTAATTCTTTTTTAGAGGAGGAAGAGAAAAAAATTTTGGAGGACAGGCGGGAGTTGACGACGGTAAAAACTTTAGGGGGGCACTGGCGCTTTAAGATAAATATTTATTATCAAAAAAATCTCCTCGCCGTTTCTTTTCGCCTCATTGCGGGAGAAACTCGCAGTTTAGACGCTATCGCCGTCCCCAAAGCAGTAGCTGACTTGAGCTCTTTAAACTCCGGTTTGGTGGTAGTCGCCGGCCCTTACGGCAGCGGCAAAACCACCACTATCGGGGCGATGCTGGAGCATGTCAACCAGCGCCAGCGCAAGCGCATTTTAACCTTAGAAAATCCCATTGAAATGTTCCTGATTAGCAAAGAAAGCGTGATTGAGCAGCGCCTTATCGGCCGGGACGTAAAATCCCTGCTGGACGGCTTACGGTATTGCCAGCAAGAGGATATTGATATTTTAGCGGTGGCTGATATCCAGGAGCAGTTTACCGATGCCTTGCCTTTGGTTTTAGAGATAGCCTCTACTAATTGTTTAGTGTTGTTGGAGATGAGCGCCGATACCGCGACCAGAGTAATAGAGAAGATACTTAATTGTTACTCTAGCGCCAAGATTGATTCGGCGCGGATGTTATTAGCCGATGTTTTGGAAGGAATCGTTATCCAGAAACTTCTGCCGAAAAACGGCGGCGGGACGGTTTTGGCGGCGGAAGTATTAATAGGCGCGTCCGCCATAAAATCAGTCATCCGCGAAGGAAAATTAAAACAAATAGAAACCATTATCCAGACTTCAGGCGATCAGGGGATGATTAGCATGACGCAGGCGCTGGTCAATTTAGTGCGCGCCGGTCAGGTGAGCCAGGAAGACGCTTTAGCCGTCGCTCCGCGCAAAGACGATTTTAAAATAATAATCAAATAGCGGGATGTTTTCTTATGCCAATTTTTACTTACCAAGCTAAAGATGCCGACGGCCATATCAAGCAGGGTATGATTGACGCCGGCAACGAGCAATTAGCGGTTAGTCTGCTGGTTGACCATAATCTTAAAGTGGTGACCATTAAACGAAAGAGAGGGCTGAATTTTAATTTAAACTTTTTAAACCGGATAAAAGCAAAAGAGGTGGTGATATTTTCCCGTCAGTTTTCGGTGATGATTTCGGCCAGCATCCCGGTAGTGCAGGCGTTAAAAGTATTAATAGACCAAACGGTCAGCCCGGCTTTAAAGGCAGTAGTGTCGGAAATAGCGGACGAAGTGAACGGCGGCTCAAAACTTTCGGACGCGCTTGCGGCGCGGCCGAAAATATTTAGCGGATTTTACGTGAACGTAGTGCGCGCGGGGGAAACGAGCGGAAAACTGGACGAAGTGTTAAATTATTTGGCGGATGAGATGGAAAAAGACTATGACATGATGCATAAAATCCGCGGGGCGATGATTTACCCGGTATTCGTGTTGGTCGGTTTGACCGGAGTAGGCGGAGTGATGGTCGTCTGGGTAGTGCCGAAATTGACGGCCGTTATTGCCGAGTCGGGCGGGCAGTTGCCCTTGGCCACGAGAATTTTAATGGCCGTTTCTGACGCCGCCGCCAGTTATTGGTGGCTCGTAATTTTAATAGCCGCCGGATTAGCAGCCGCCGTAAAGTATTACGGCAAAACAGCGGTTGGCCGCTGGCAAATTGATTATCTAAAATTGAAAATGCCGATTTTCGGCCAACTTTTTCAAAAAATCGCTATCGTGCGTTTTACGCGCTCAATGAATACTCTGATTGCCGGCGGCGTAGCGATTGCGAGCAGCTTAAAAATAGCGGCGGATGTGGTCGGCAACAGCGTTTATCATGATTTAATTATGCGGACTAAACAGGAAGTGGAGGGAGGAAGCTCAATTTCAAGCGTTTTTAGTGCCAGCAAGGAAATACCGTCAATGGTTGCCCAGATGTTAGCCGTGGGAGAAAAGACGGGTAAATTAGACATCATTTTAGAGCGCATCACGGATTTTTACGCGCGCGAAGTCAATAATTTAGTCGCTAATTTAGTCACCTTGATGGAGCCGCTGATTATGGTACTGATGGGCATCGGAGTCGGCATTATGGTCGCCGCCATTATTATGCCGATGTATAACCTGGCTAATCAATTTTAAATAAATCCAAACACCTTCACCGCTGGGCATTCCTCCACACCAAAATTTGGTGTGGGGGTATTCTGGAAGGTGTATGGATAAAAAATAATACTAAGCAACTAAATTAACTAACATCCAAGAAATAACTATGAAAAAATTAATAGCTAACCATCAAGGTTTCACCTTGATAGAATTGCTGATTGTAATCAGCATCATCGGTATTTTATCGTCAATGGTAGTAGTGTCCTTAAACGACGCCCGCGCTAAAGCGCGCGATGCCAAGCGCTTAAGCGACGTGCGGCAAATGGCTAATGTTTTAGCTATTGCCGCTACGGAAGGCACGCGGCCGTTAGATTTAGCGGGCTGCAATGCCGCCTCGGCCGAAAAGAATGTTCGCTCCTGTACTGGCCCGGAATCCGTTGCCAATGCCTTAAAGCTGTTCAGCGACCCGAGCGTAATTAATCCTGATGACCCGAGCGCTATTTGCCGGGCCGGAGCTAGTTCGCCTTGCCAGTACTCGCTGAATATTGGCAGCACCAATGTGGCTAACGCGCAGATTTACTTTTATTTAGAAACAAACATTGCCGGCTGGACCGCCAGATTGCACGCCATTGATATTGAGGGGCAAGTTTATTAATAAGCCAAAGTTAGCGGGGGGCGGTTATTTATGGTATAATGTGGATAAGCCTAATGAAACTAACTAAAGATTAATTTAATAACATAATTTTATAATTTAACTTTGTGGGTTACGTAACAGTATCCACATAAAGTTAGGAGGTGAGATATGAAAACCACACAAAAAGGTTTTACCCTCATTGAATTGCTGGTGGTGATTGCCATCATCGGCCTGCTTTCCACGATGGCGGTAGTTTCGCTCAACAGCGCCCGCGGCAAAGCGCGCGACGCCAAGCGCGTTTCGGACGTTAAACAATTGAGCAACGTGATTGAAATGGAAGCGGCTAACACGGCTAGCGGCGGCTATAACATATTGCCGGACGGATGCGACGCGGTGGGAGAGTTAACGACCGCTTGCGGCACATTCGGCGGAGTTGATTGGAGCAAAATTGCCGACTCGAGCGGAACCGCGGCTTGCAGTGCGGCTAGCGCCGCTACTTGCGCTTATGCCATGACTAAGGCGGAAAGCACGAGCGATTACGAAATTTGTTTTTACCTGGAAGAAGGAGTGGGCGGATTGACTAAGGGCTTGAATCATATTAATGCCGGCGGCACCATCACTCCCGGCGCCTGCGCTAGCTAGGCATAAAGTTAAAATTTTTTATAAAAAATTTCTCCTTAACGGCTTAGACCAAAGAGGAGAAGTTTTTTATATTACGGCGGTTTATGGTATACTAAAGGCAGGCGAAATTAAACATTAACTAAAAATATGGGCGCTAAATTATTAAATTACCAACGTCAGGGGTTTACCTTAATTGAAGTGTTGGTGGTGATATTTATTTTGGGCGTACTGCTGACGCTGACGGTCGCTTCTTTAGCTAACAGCCGCGCTACCACAAGAGACATTATTCGGGTATCGGATGTCCGGCAGCTACAGAGCGCGCTGGAGCTTTATTTTTATAATAAGAACGCTTTCCCCGTCGCGGCGGAAATAGTTTTAGGCAGCGCCGATTATGAAGTATTCTGCGATACGGCCAGCGGCTTTCAAGGGTCGGAAGAAGGCTGTTCCGCCGTTTATTTTAAAAAGTTGCCTTCGGCGCCGCTGCCGCCGGCGGACAATTCCTATATTTATAACTCGGCGGACGGCAAGAATTACACGCTCACGTTTACTTTAGAAAAAGAAACCGGGACGCTGGCCGCGGGGCAGCGCACGGCGACGCCGGAAGGCATTCAGTAAAATTTTTAATTTTTTACCAATGCTATTAATTATCTTTATTGTTGGTTTATGTGTCGGCAGTTTTTTAAATTGCCTGATTTATCGGCTGCGCCGCCAAAAGACAATTTTAGGCCGTTCGTACTGTCCGCATTGTAAACAGCCAATCGCCTGGTACGATAATATTCCGCTGATAAGTTTTATTTTATTAAAGGGAGAGTGCCGGCATTGTAAGCGTCCAATAGCTTGGCAATATCCGGCGGTAGAGTTGGCAACAGGCATATTGTTTGTATTAGCGTATATAAATTTTCAATTTTTCCCGCCGCAGCGGGATCCCGCCATGGCGGTGACAATTTTTAATTTTCAAACAATTTCCGATGTCCAAATTTTAAAGTTTCAATTCATAATTCATAATTCTAAATTATTAATTCAGCTTTTGCGCGATTGGTTGTTTGTTTGTATATTGATCGTTGTTTTCATCTATGACCTTCGCTGGCAGTTGATTTTAGATAAAGTAACGGTGCCCGCGATAATTGTCGCTTTTGGCTTGAATTTATGGTTAGGAATGAATTGGCTGAATTTGTTGGCGGCGGCCGGAATCGGCGGCGGATTTTTTTTAGCGCAATATTTAATTTCGCGCGGCCGCTGGATTGGCGGCGGCGACATCCGGCTGGGGGTTTTAATGGGGCTGATGCTTGGCTGGCCGCAGATTTTAACGGCATTGATATTGGCTTATGTTAGCGGCGCTGTCGTGGGGGTAGGGTTGCTGCTCGAGCGTAAAAAACAACTGTCTTCCCGCTTGCCTTTCGGAACTTTTTTAAGTGCGGCTACTATAGCAGCAATGCTTTGGGGGGAGAACATGTTAGAGTGGTATTTAGGAATAATATTTTAAAAAAATTAAACCAATGTTTTTCCTAAAAAAATCAAATTTTATATTATTTTTTTCTCTGTTGGCAATTGTGGCAACTGCCAGTTTGCTATTTATCATTAATTCATCGCCAACCGATACCGCGCAAGCCGGCAGCGAACACAACGTCGGCGGCTGGGCTTGGGCGGATGCGACCGGCTGGGTTAGTTTTAATTGCACCAATAAAGCTTGCCGCAATGTTGGCTGGCAGGGCCAATTTTGTTCAACCGACGCGGACTGCGGCGGTCAAGCAGCGAGCTGCCTAAACGATTGCACGATTACGGGAAAAAATTACGGCGTTAATCTTGATTTAAATACCGGCATTTTTTCCGGCTACGCCTATAGCGCCAATTCCGGCTGGGTTAGTTTTCAGGAAACTCCGCCCGAAACAACTTGGCGGGCTTCTTGCCAGAATCCGGGCGCCTGCACCGGCGCCTGTTCCGCCTGCTTTAATAATAGTACGGGCAAAGTATACGGCTGGGCAAACATCATTAATTTAGGCGACAACGGCTGGATTAAATTAAGCGATGACAGTAACCCGCTTTGGGCGGACAAAGGCGTAAAGATAGCCAGCGACGGCGCTTTTTCCGGTTGGGCCTGGCATAACAATGACGCGGGTTCAGGCACTGGCTGGCTTAGTTTTAATTGCGCCGATGCGGGAGCGGGCGGTTGCAGCGGCCATGATTATCATGTGCAAGGAAACATTATCGGGCAGCCGCAAGCCGTCAGCGTAACGCAGGCGTTGGATAATAAATGCTCTGGTTTGAAAGTGCAATGGGACGTTCCGGTATGGGGCGCGGCTGGCTTTCAAATAATTAGGGACGGGACGCAGATAACTACCGGCGCGGGCACCTGCAAAGAGTGGCCGTTAGCCGGCGGCGTCTGCACTGATTTAGGCTTATCGCCCGGCGCAACTTATCAATACATTGTCCGAGCTTGCAACGACGCCAGTTGCGTTTTATATAGCGATTCCGCCCCTGCTAACGGCAAAACCAATGCCGTTTGCGAGGTTAGTTTTGGCGCTCCGGCCAGCGGCATTTGCCCTAATAAAATAAATTTAACCTGGAACACGCCGGCGGGCACAGTAACCAGCTACCACGTTTATCGTTGCGACGCAACCGCTCAAATAGCCGCTTACTGCGATGATAACTTAAATTATGCTCAAGCGGGCGGCGATTGCTGGGATACGACTAACACTAACTGCACCGACGAAGTCCCGCTCGCTGATAAAAGCCACCGTTTTTACTACAAAGTCGCCGGTTATAACAGCGCTGTGCCGGAAGAAGGCGATTGGTCCGATAAAACCGGCCCGGATGTCGCTTGCCCTAAAAGTCCGATTTGGGAAGAAGTGAAGCCGTGAAACCGTTAAAACATTAAAACACCAGAACATTAAAACATAAATTTTAACTCCTAATTAATCTAATTATTTTCCCGCCGCAGCGGGATCCCGCCATAGCGGTGATAGTTTCTAAATAATGACCAATGCCTAATGAATCAAACGAAATATCAAAATAATAAATCAGGTTTTACTCTAATTGAATTAATAGTTTCCATCGCTATTATCGGTTTTGTTACTACTATCGGCGTAGTTAACTATCGCAGCGCCAATAAAAGTTCGGTTCTGCAGCTGGAAGCGTATAAAGCGGCGACTGACATCCGGCGCGCGCAAAACATGGCACTCGGGGCGATTGAATTTAATTTCAACCCTTCGGCGCGGGTGCCGGATGCCTGGGGAGTATATTTTGACAGCGCCAGCGCCGATAGATATATTATTTTTGCCGATCAAGATAATAACCAAATCTATACCAGCGGCGATGGAATTTTTGCCGCCATCAATTTAAAAAATAACATTGTTTTGGACATAAGCGGCAGCATTAACATTAGTTTTGTTCCGCCTGACCCAACGACTTATTTGAACGGGTTGAGCGGCGGAGAAGTCAGCATTAATTTAAAAGACCAAGCCGGCAATAAATACGAAGTTAAAGTAAACGTTTTGGGATTGATTGACGTCAATAAACTATGAAAAGAAATTTAAAAAAAATAAAAAGACGAAAGAATTGCTTTAATGTTTTTATGCTTTCATGTTTTAATGACAGGGGTTTTGGCGTTTTGGAAGTAGTGGTTGTTGCCGGCATCATCGTCATTGGCTTATTGCCGCTGGTGGCGCTCGTAATGCAAAGCGTCACTTCCAGCCAAGTAAATAAAAATAAGTTGATCGCGGTTATGCTGGCGCAGGAAGGAATAGAATTAGTGCGCAACCGGCGGGACAGCAACTGGCAAAATAGCGTCAGCTGGGCGGAGATGACGGCTAATCCGGTAGCTGCCAACGGTCTGAAAGGCGACGGCAATTACCGGGTGGAAAATAATTCAGGCGTAATTTCCTTTGCTGACGTTACCGGCGTTAGCGACGCCAATGCGCGCTTAATTATTGACGGTGACGGCGTTTATCGGCACAGCGGCGCCGGAGAACAAACTCCCTTTTACCGTCTGATGGAAGCGGGCAATTCAGCGTCTTGCCTTGAGAGCGAATGTTTAATCGCCACCTCAACGGTGCAATGGCAGGAACGCGGCGGCACAAAAAATTACAGCATAACGGTAGAGATGTATGACTGGAAATAGTATTAAAACATAAATTTAAATTTTGATGTTTTTATGCTTTCATGTTTTAACAATAAAGGATTTACCTTACTGGAAATGGTCGTGGCGGTCGGCATTTTTGCCATCATTGTGGTAAGCGCTACCGCTATTTTTCAGAGCGTGGTGGAAGGGCAGAAACGGGCAATCGCGGCGCATAATACGCAGGAAAACATCCAGTATATTTTTGAATCCATCTCCAAAGAAATTCGCAACGCTAAAGTTAACGACGATACCCTGCCCGCCTGCCCGGACATCGGCGCGGGCAAAATTTTTCAACTTGTTTCTGCTAGCGAAATTAAATTTAAAAATCAAGCCGGCCAGTGCGTTACTTATAAGTTGACAGGGGGCGCCTTTACCATCTCGCGGGTAGCGCCGGGCAGCGCTGACAGTTTCCTGCCGTTGACGCCCAACGAATTGGCGGTAACGAATTTAGCATTTTCCCTTAAGCCCGCGCCGGCTTATCAGGAGGCGGTGGCGGTGGTGATGACGATTGAAAATAATTCTCCCGACAGCCGGTTCAAAACGCCGATTAATATGCAAACTACCATTTCCAGCCGATATTATGTTGAATAAATCCTTAACCCCTCTGCCCCGTCCCGAGTAACTCGGGACGGGGTGCCTCCCCTTATAAAGGGGAGGAATAATACGAAACTGGCATTTATTCCCCTCCTTTATAAGGATGGGTGCCCGAAGGGCGGGGAGGTGGAGGAAAGCCGAAGGCAGGGGGGTCTTGGTGGTCAGGTAATTTATAAATTTAACAGTAATGTTAGTTTGGATAAAATTATATTTATGACACGGAGCGTAGGAAATAACGAAGGCAGCGCTTTATTGATTACCATTTTAATTTTAGCCAGCATGCTGACGGTTGCTTTTGGCGTCAACGAATTAGTGGTTCGCGGCCTGCAAATTTCCCGCACCTCCAGCTTATCCGGACCGGCTTACTTAGCTACCGAAAGCGGCGCGGAAAAAATATTGTGGCTCGCGCGTAAATCCGGCGTTGACCCTTATGCGGCGTTTACTGACTGCCGCAGCGGCGGCTATTTAAGATTGGATGTAAGCCCGCCGGTATGCTACGGCAGCACTCCTTACGATGCTCCTTATTGGCATAATTTAGGCGGCAACAATTTAACTTACAGCGTTAAGTATACCTATAACGAGGCGACCAATAAGGACAATTTTGTCATCGTTGGCCGTTACGGGGAAGCGCGCCGCAGCATCAGCGTCAGCTACGAACGTTCGGATTAACATTATGATTTCTAAATTTTTCTTGTCAATTTTTTTAACGGCAGTATTGTTGTCCGGAATATTTTTTTACTTTAACCAAGCCGCCCTAGCGGCACAGGTTAATACCGACTACCTCTTTGGCGGCGACGCTACTAATGTCCAAACTCTAGCGGAACAAAGCGGTCTGGGGTTGCAGGACCCGCGCGCCACGGTAGCTAAAGTAATTAACATCACTTTGGCCTTTTTAGGCGTTATCGCGGTGGTTTTAATTGTAATCGCCGGTTTTTTATGGATGACCGCCGCGGGCAACGAAGAAAAAATAGCCACCGCCAAAAAATTAATGGCTGGGGGCGTAATCGGCTTAATTATCGTCTTAGCCGCTTTCGGCATCGCCAGATTCGTCATTAATTCTTTAATTAGCGCTACCGGCGCGGACAGCGGCGGCAGCGGCGGTTCAGCCACGCAAACCGTTCTAACGGAATCACAATCATTTATTTCAGCGGCCGGTAATTTAAATTCCGGCGGCAGCGGCGGATTGCTTTCTAATAAGACGGAAATAATTACTTCCGGAAATATTACTGCCGCGCCAATTATCACCGCAGTGGAAGTTTCCATCATTACTAATTAACGGTTTAAAAGTTTATGCGCAAACGCAGGCGCAAGAAAAAATTATTTCACTATCACTATTACTGGATAATAACTGGGGTGGTGGCAATTATTTTATCTATCAGCTCAATAGTCACAACGTTATCCGCTACTCCGAGCGAGCCAGCCAAAGTAAGAATTGCCTGGCGCACCAATCCGCAATATCAAAATACGGTGCAATATTTTCGCGTGTTGAGGATGGAGAATGACAATGAGTTTGTCTGGTTAAATGATATGGGGCCGCAACATAACGGCATTTTGCCGCCGAATTTTTATTATGTTGAAGACCAACTGACTCAAACCGGCAATTACCGCTACTATGTGGAAGCGGTGACCAAAGACGGCAAAACTTACAGCTCTTTACGGAATCAACTGCCGCTCACGGCGGTTAATGTTGTTTGTAACCAAACCTGCCAAGCCTCCCTCGGGAGTGATGCTAATGCTGCCGCGCTTGAAACCGCGCCGCTAGTTAATAGCCCGCTTATTCCGGCTACTTATCAAAATGGGCAGAAAACTATCGCCTGTTTTGCCGCCCGCACCCAACCCTGGCAAGACCTCTTGCGTAATTGCGAATTAGCCGCTGATAATTTAGCCGCTCGTTTAGACGCCAGCGTTACGGGGCGGGTGGAAAGAAAGATCCCGCGCGACAGAGATAATAATCGTTTTTTATGCCTAAACGGCGGAGCGGATAATACTTGCCGTTGGGAGCAGACTCAATTTTTTAGTAACGCCGCTGACGTCGAATGCAACGGGCAGTTTTACGTTTGTAATTTATATTACACCTTAGACGGAGATAATTACGCGCAAGGCAATGTTATTATGAGCACGCTTAGCGATTCCGCCGGCAAAGACTGCCTGATTGACAGCAGTAGTGCGGTCGGTTACTGCTCGGCGTACGGGCAATGCCTCGCTTGCGCTGATGATGGGAGCAATGACTTATGCCAAAGCGGCAGTACGGGCGCAAAAAACATTTTAGCCGCTAAGGCAATAATTAGTCCGGTTAGTTGTCCGGCTGACAGATGCGCCGGTGTCGGAAACATTAACGAGATCAACGCCGCCGCTTGCAGCGGCCGAGGCAGAAGCTGTAATTTCAGCCAGGTGGAACAAAATTGCGCCGTAACTACCGCTTCGGGAAGTTGTTACGGCAACCAAAATAATCGCATTTGCACCATTAACAATGAAACTTGCCCGGCTAGTTTAACCGCTTGCGGCACTGATTGCTGCCGGGCAGACGAAGCTTGCGTTCCCGTTGGCTGGGGAAATTCCATCTGTCAGGCAACGCCGGCTAATTGCGGGTCGCCTAATGTATTTTGCCCAAACGATAATGCCACAGTAACGGCAGAAGCGCGCGGCAAAGGGGTTTGCTGCGGGCCGGATTATGGCTGCGGCGTAGAAAGAAACAACGGCTACGCCCTTTGCACCCAAACCAACAGATGCGATACTGATACCGAAATTGAATGTGGAGGCGGAATATGGAGTAGAGCTTTTGCCTTTTTAGACATGAGCCAACTTTCTTTATGTTGCGACAAAGCAACCGAAGTATGTTATCAAGACGGCCAAAGCATCAACGGCACGATTATCACGGGTTTTACCAATTGGCCTTTATGCGTCGCTAAAAACGGAATAAAAGAATGCGGTACCAGTACGACCAAATGCCAGGGCTCTTCCAGTAAATACCAAAACATATTTGTCTGCTGCCAAAACGGAGTAGAATATTGCAGTCATACTTCCGAGACCGTGCCATATTGTAAAAGATGGTAGAATAAATAGCATAATTTATCCATACACCTTCCAGAATACCCCCACACCAAATTTTGGTGTGGAGGAATGCCCAGCGGTGAAGGTGTTTGGATTTATTTAATATTAGCTTAATTTATATTAAATATTTGATTTGACAGAATATTTTTTTTATGCTATAATTTAATTCTAAAATAGATCATTAAAAAAGAGGTGGAATCATGAAAAAGTTTACGGGCGCATCAGTTTTATTTTTTGTATTTTTTTCAGCTTCAGTTTTGTTTTTGTTCCTCCCTAAGGAAAATTCTTTTAAGGAATGGGGAGGAGAGGAGGCGGCAGTTTATAATATTGCCGCTCAAGATTTAGCCAAGGGCTTATGCCCGCGGCTGGAATTGACTGAGGAAACTTACGTCTCCTTCGAAAAAATTTTTGCTCAAGGAGGGGAGGTAAACGAAAACTGGCTGGCTGATTTTAGCCAATTGGTCAAGAAATTCAGCGGGGGGAAAGTAAGAATAGAAGCCCCCTGCCGAGGAGATTTAGATGTCCCCGGCATATATTTTACTCTATGTTTTGGGGACATGGCACAGGGGGTGCAGTTTACCCCCGAACAGCCTTTTTTTAAATTCCAGTACCAGGTAATCGCCCTGCAAGCAAGGTGATTGAGACTATTATCGGATAGTTTTGTCTGCGTCTGCCAGATTGGTAACGCAGACTTTTTTTTATGGTAATTTTATGAGAAAATAGGTATAATACAGTTATCAATGCTAGAATATTTTGAATTACGAAATAAGCAAAAATTACTCTTGTTGTCATTCCCGCCTCCGCGGGAATGACAGTTTAGGGTATTTCGTAATTCAAGGTAGAATAATACCAAGTATGAATAAAGCTGATGCCAACATAAAAAATAGAATAGACAAATTGCGCCGGCAGATTGACGAAATGCGTTATCAGTATCACGTGCTGGATAAGCCGGATATTGACGACCAGATTTATGATTCGCTGACGCGCGAGTTGCGCGAGTTAGAAACAAAATACCCCGAACTGCAAAGCCCGACTTCGCCGACAGTGCGCATCGGCGGCCAGGCGCTAGTTAAATTTCAAAAAGTCCGCCACGAGGTCCGGCAATGGTCGTTGCAGGACGCTTTTAATTTTTTTGAAGTACAAGATTGGGAAGAAAAAATTCAGCGCATTTTGGAAAAAGAAAATATTAAAGAAAAACTCGATTACTCCTGCGAAGTAAAAATTGACGGGCTGAAAATAATTTTAACTTATAAAGACGGTCAATTTGCGCGAGCGGCGACCAGAGGCGACGGCCAAATCGGCGAAGACGTAACCGAACAAATTAAAACCATCCAGAGCGTCCCCCTCCGCCTCACCCCCACCTCCCTCCCGGCCCCCCTCCTTAGTAAGGAGGGGGGGGCTAAAAAAATAGATGCTACTGTCGTCGGTGAGGCGTGGCTAAATAAAGAGCATTTGGCAAAAATTAATCAAGAACGAAAAAAAGCGGGCGAGCCGCTCTTTGCCAATTCGCGCAACGCCGCCGCCGGCTCTATCCGGCAATTGGATCCAAAAATTACCGCCGCGCGCAAGTTAGATTCTTTTGTTTATGATATTGACGCGATTGCCGGAAAATTTCCCGCTACGCAGATTGAAGAATTGAAGCTATTGGAAAAATTGGGGTTTAAAGTAAATAAAGAATATCGGCATTGTAAAAATTTAGCTGAAGCGCAAAAGATGCACGACGAATGGGCGGGCAAAAAAGACAAACAACCATACGGCATTGACGGCTTAGTGATAAAAGTAAACAGCAAAAAGTTGCAGGATATATTGGGTTATACGGGCAAAGCGCCGCGCTGGGCGCTGGCGTACAAATTCGCGCCGGCCAAAGCGACCACGGTCGTGGAAGATATCACGGTGCAGGTTGGCCGCACCGGCGCGCTGACGCCGGTAGCGCACCTGCGTCCGGTGGCGGTTGCCGGCAGTACCGTGAGCCGCGCCACTTTGCATAACGAAGATGAAATCGCCCGCTTGGGCGTAAAAATCGGCGACACGGTCGTAGTGCATAAAGCCGGCGATATTATTCCGGAAGTAGTGGAAGTTTTAACTAAACTGCGCACGGGCAAAGAAAAAAAATTTTTAATGCCCAAAGAATGCCCGATTTGCGGCAGCGCGGTAGAGCGCCGCGCCGGGGAAGCGGCAACTTATTGCACGAATAAAAAGTGTTTTGCTCAAGGATTAGAAAAAATAATCCATTTTGTTTCTAAAAAAGGAATGAACATTGAGGGCTTGGGCGATAAAATCGTGGAGCAATTATTGAACGAAGGTTTAATCAAAGACGCGGCCGACCTTTATTATTTAACCGCCGGCGATTTAGAGCCGCTGGAGCGGTTTGCGGAAAAGAAAGCGCAAAATATCATTGATTCCATTCAACAGAGCCGGAATGTGGAGTTGCCAAAATTATTGTACGCTTTAGGAATACGGCATGTGGGGGAAGAGACGGTGCGCCTGCTGGCGCAGGCAATTTTCAATTTTCAATTTTCAATTTTCAATTTAGGAAAGTTAATAAAATTTTTCCCTAAAATCACGCTTGAGGAATTGCAGAGAATCGAGGGGATTGGGGAAGTTGTGGGCAAGAGCATTTATGATTGGTTCAAGGATAAAAATAATGTTGAATTTTTAGAAATATTGCGGGACGGCGGCGTGACATTAAGTAAGAAGTCAGAAGTAAGAAGCCAAAAGTTGCGAGGCAAAGTGTTTGTGCTGACCGGAACAATGGCTGGTTTGACACGCGAGGAGGCGAAAGATAAGATAAGGGAGTTAGGAGGAGATGTTTCTGCTTCGGTCAGCAAAAATAC